>CABECQ010000344.1_pt1 | contig 21084 bp, 18 predicted proteins | sample 3132861 | NCBI WGS metagenome assembly CABECQ01 (sample SAMEA5534327, study PRJEB31848) | metagenome | biome: tundra; feature: field; material: soil | place: USA | collected 2013-05 | depth 0.15 m | reverse complement strand
CCCCAATCCCGCGGGGACCCGTCTCGGGGATCGGTTTCAGCGTCGTCGACGATCCGGCGACGTTCCAGGTGATCCTCTTCGGCGGTGTCGACAATTACGCCAACACCTGGATCTGGACAGGGAGTCGGTGGAGCCTGGCCACCCCACCGATGAGTCCCCCGGGTCGCATCGATGCCGCCATCGCCTACGACCCGAAGACGAAACAGGTCCTGCTCTTCGGCGGACGGCACGCCCCCGTGACCAGCGGACGATCGCTCAGCGACACGTGGGCATGGGACGGGGCGACCTGGCGAGAGCTTGACGCCGGAGAAGCCGGTCCTCCGCCGGGCGAAGGCGCATCAATGGCGTGGGACGAGGCCCTCGACCAGATGGTCCTCGTCACGTCGGCCGGCAATGCGCCGGGAGGCGACCAGACCTGGATCTGGAACGCGACTCGCTGGGTGCTCAAGGTTCACGGCGGCGTCGCCCCGAGCGCGTTCGCCCTTCCGATGGCATTCGACCCCGTCACCCGCTCGCTGATCGCGGAGGGATGCTGCTACGTGCCCCAGTCGCAGCTTGGCGCTCTGGACACGACCTGGCGGTGGGACGGCCAGCGCTGGGGCCAGCTCGCCGGTACCGCCGAGCCGCTTCCCGGTTCGTCACTCGCGCTTGACCCCGCCACCGAGCGGCTGGCGCTCTGCAACTGTGGTCCGATGCTTGCCCTGCCGGCACTCGCGTCCTGGACAGGGCGGGCATGGGAGTTGTTGAAGGTCGCGCGCCTCCCCATCGAGCCGGTCACAGAAATCACCGACGGCACCAGCGGCCAACTCCTGATCTTTGGGTCGGCGGCGCCGAGCAATCCTTACGCCGCACAACCGGTGCACCTGTGGGCGCTGCATGGGTCGACGTGGCAGGAGCTCGATGCCGCCGTCAGCGGCGTGTGACGGCCGGGTGATCGACCTGCTGCGCGATGTCCGATCGAACCTGGTCGGACCGATGGCCCGTCGCACGACGCCGCACGCCGTGTTGCGGTGGCCGACACCATTGATCCAGTGGAGCGAGCTTGACCCTGCGGCTCACGATGCGCCGCGTGCCGTGTTGCCTTCCGGCTAGGCGGCGCGGTCCTCGACGATGGCCTGGACCCGGTCTCTGATCCACGAGGTTGGGTCGGGGTGACCCGCCTCGCGCCATTCGACGAGCAGTCGTGTGGGCGGCAGACCTGACGGCGCCGCGCCGTAATGACGACTGATCAGCTCGAGGTTCTCTTCAGAAGAGGCGACGGCGAACCAGGCGCGCATCACCGGAGCGGACATGGTCTCGGGCGACTGAACGATGTTCACGCCCCGATCCTCCGCGATGGCGGCACTGACTACACGACGTCTAAGGGGCTTCGGCACAGCGTCGTGATCTTGTCGTGACCGGCGAAGCCGCGACCCGGACGTGGCACATCGCCTGTATCCGAAGCGGTGATCGCTTACCGAATGATGGTGGAGGCGCCGGGGATCGAACCCGGGTCCGAAGCCGCGTTCCATGCGACATCTACGAGTGTAGTCCCGGTTTTAATCTCACCGTCGCCGCGCCCTGGGACCAGGCTCGGCTGCGGCCAGCCTCGGTGAATGTCCCGCCCGGCGCCGAGGCGCCACCGGGCGGCGAGACTGCTTGCATTAACGTCGGGTCCGTCCCCCACAGCCGAGGAGACGGTCGACGTCAGGCCGAAGCCTGAGCTTTTTTCGTCTCTGCTACTTACGCAGCGAGGGCGAGGGGTGCGTTATTCGCACGTATATTTTTCCCGGTTTTACGAGCCCGGGGCTCGACTCGCATTCGCACGACCCACGACCCCGTCGAAACCAGTACGCCCCCATGGGAACGCAGCGATCCGAGATCACCGTGCCCAACGATCATACCGCGTCGATCTGCAAGCCACACAACCACGACCTGACGTCACCCCAGAAGGAACACGTCTCCGGAGTCGGGCTGCAGCGTCTCTGACGTCACCCCGGTCCCGTCGAGGTTCACGTACGTACTGCCGAATGTGATGGTCGCGGCGGTGCTTGTCGGGTTCACGGCGACGATCCCGTTGCTGAACGAACGCTCGAAGAGACTGCCATTCTGCGCGTAGTGGCCCAGCGGTGCACCGATGTTCACATGGTCCCAGGCGTAGTCCTGAACCAGCGCGGTATTCGTGTGATTCTCGAGGAAGGAGAAGTACGAGAGACCGCCGGCTCCGAGCAGGAACGACGCGAGCGCGAACTTGTGCCACTGCGCTTGCTGGGCAGCGGTCGCAGTCACCCACAGCTTGGTGGTCGTGAGCACCGATTGTCCGTGGGATTCAGCGTCAACCAGCATGTCGACGTTCGCTTGCCACTTGGTCACCGACGGGAACTGCGTGACGCCCGCGCCAGGCGGGCGCAGCCAGAGCTCCGCCATGGCCGCAGCAGTCGGCGAGAGGAGCTCGGAGGTTGCGCCCGGCGTCAAAAAGTACTTGGCACCGTTGGCGAGGCCGTTGGCGATCACGATCGCGCCGGGATTGGCGCTCTGGGCCGCCGCGGCGATCTCTGTGGTCGCGGTCAACCAGTCCGTGGCTGACCATGTCGCGTGTGTCGACGGGTTCATCGGTAGCCCGGTGACGTAACCGGCGTCCAGCGGGGCGGTGCCAAGGGTATCGACGAAGCATCCGTCATAGTGCGATTTGGTGACGGCAGCTGTGCACTGTGCCGCAACGGACTGCTCCCAACTCGGATTGGCGGGGTCCAAGAGGTAGTTGCCGAAGGCTGAGCGGATCCGAGCTCCGGACGAGCTCGTCTCGTACCACGACGCGGGGTACGAGGTGCCGCCGCTCGAAAGGTCGAAGGTGCCGTTGATGTAGGCGACGATCCTCAGGGTTGGGTTGGCGGCCTTCATCGCCGCGACGTATTTGGGAAACACGCTGGCCTGGGCGGCGATGACGTCGAACTCCTGGGCAATGGTCACGGCTTCCGCCTGAGTCATCGTCCATTTGGTTCCCATGTAGACGGGTGCGAATCTGGGGAGTACGGTGCCTGCGGTCGGAAAGGGCGAACTCTTGGTGGCCGCCAGAGTCGCCGCACCCGGCCCGACGATGGACCAACCAAGCGCCAGTGCGGCGATGACTACGGTCCAGCCCATGGCAAGTGGACGACGGCTTCCGGAGCGTGCGACTGTCCGCTGCATATGGGTGTCTCCTACCGAGGCGCCTTGGCCAGCACTCTGTGAGCGCACAGAAGTAGGAGGTTCGGCAGCCCGGCTGACTTTGTTTTCTCGATCCAGAGCCCCGTGGCTTTGCGTTGCCTGCCTCGCGGCAGGGTTGCTCTTTGCGACAGTCCACAAGCTAGGCGGGACGCCCGCCCCGTTCACACGACGCCGATCCGTCGTTGCGAGTTCGTTACATCTTCGCCGGTGTTACACATCTCTGTAGTGCATCTCGCGAATCGAAAGAAGAAGCGTGTCGGATAGGCTTGGATGCGTGCATACCGTCGTGGCGTCGCAACACGCCCAGCGACTGACAGAACCGGCATGTCCACGGCCACTGAAATGACCGCAGGACAAGGCGTCGTCGCACCCCCCCCGACCTATGGAAGGCTGATGCAGCTGCCCGGGCTTCGGCAGCTGCTCATCAGTTCTCTCCTCACCCGGACGGCCTCGCAGATGTGGACCGTCGGTCTCGTTCTCTTCGCGTTGCAGCGGTATCACTCACCGAGCGTCGCCGGCGTGAGCCTCTTCCTGCTCATCTTTCCCGGCCTGCTGCTGAGCCCGGTCGCAGGTGCGCTGCTCGATCGTCATGGACGCAAACGGCTGATGACCCTGGACTTCACCGTGGCAGCGGTCTGCCTGAGTCTCATCGTGGCCCTCGCCACCGCGAACCGTCTCCCGGTCTGGGTCCTCTATGTCGTCCTGGTTGGCGGCTCGCTCACGAGCACGTTGAGCCTCGCCGGCGCCCGCTCGTTTTTCCCGCTGATCGTGCCTCGCGACCTGTGGGATCGGGGCAACGCCGCGGACAGCGTCTGCTATGGCGTCGCCAACATCGCCGGCCCAGCGCTCGCGGGCGCGCTCATCGCGGTCTTTGGTAGCGACGCCGCACTGGTCGGTGCGGCGGTTGGATACGTGGCCGGCGCCATCGCGCTGCAGGGAGTCGGGGAGCCCTCTCACTCCGCCGAGGTGTCGGGCAGGATCCTGATCGAGGCCTGGAGAGGGCTCCGGTACGTCGTGACCAATCGCACCCTGCGCTGGGTCGCCATCGGGTTCTCCACGCTCAACGTCGGGTGGGGCATCGTGATCGTCGCGCTCCCCGTCGTCGTCTTCCACCTGCACGGCAACGCCGCGGTGGTCGGCTCGATGCTCGCGCTGGCGGGCGCGGCCGGGGTGCCGGCGGCTCTGATCGCCGGCCGGATCCGGACCGAGGGACGCGAGCGCGAGTCGATGTCCCTCTTCGGCGCGGTCATGGGCCTTGCCATCCTCGCGCTTCTGGTTCCGTCGCTGGCGGTCATCGCCATCGGTGTCGCAATCGTCGGCGGCGCGGACGCGGCTTCCAGCGTCAGCGCCTTCTCACTGCGCCAGCGGCGCACCGCCCGCGCCTGGTTCGGTCGAGCATTCGCAGTCTCGATGGCCCTGAACTTCTCCGGCGTACCGATCGGCTCCGCGATTGCAGGACCGGTCCTCGGGGTGTCCACCACCTTCGCGATCCTGTTCGCCGCCGGGCTCACCCTGGCCGGCAGCGCGCTCATCCAGCTCAAGATCCCGGCCGTCGCACCACCGATATGAGGCGCCGGCGAGAGAGCCTCAGCAGACGGCGAGCGCCGTTGGTAGGCTGAACGGGTGCTCCAGTTGATGGTCGGACCGGTGACGCGCTAGTTGCCCCATTTCGACGCGCCATCGGGGGCTGACCCGGCTGTCGGCACGAAGCTGAAGCGGGTGATCGTCATCGGGACGGTCGCCCGCCGCGACGAGCGCGAGCAGCGAGACATCGAGCTCGACGAGCTCGAGGAACTGGCTCGCACGCTCGGCACCGACGTGCTCGAGCGGAGCCTGATCTCGCTCCGCGAGCCCCATCCCGCAACCTTCTTCCGCTCCGGCGTGGTCGCCGCCTTCGCGTCCCACCTGGCCGAGCTCGGCAGCCCCGCAGTGCTTTGCAACGATCAGCTGACGCCCCGCCAGCAGCGCAACCTCCAGGAGGAGTGGGGCGTCCCGGTGCTCGATCGCACCGAGGTCATCCTCGCCATCTTCGCCCGCCGTGCGATCACCGCCGAGGGCCGGGTGCAGGTCGAGATGGCGCAGTTGGAGCACCTGCTCCCCCGCCTCGCGGGCGGCTGGTCCCACCTCGAGCGCCAGCGCGGCGGCGTGGGACTGAGAGGTGGTCCTGGTGAGAAGCAGATCGAGGTGGACCGGCGGCTCATCCGCCAGCAGCTCAAGCGACTGCGCGAACGCCTGGTGGTGATCGAACGGCAGCGCCGGACCCGCCGGACCGCTCGGACCAACGTGCCGCTGGCGTCGTGCGCGCTGGTCGGCTACACGAACGCGGGCAAGTCGACGCTGCTCAACGTCCTCACCCACAGCCAGGTCCTCGCCGACGACCTGCTCTTCGCGACTCTCGACCCCACCTCCCGGCGGCTCGAGCTGCCGTCCGGCAAGCTGGTCATCCTCACCGACACCGTCGGCTTCATCCAGAAGCTCCCGACCGAGCTCGTGGAGGCTTTCGCGGCGACCCTCGAGGAGGTGCGTCAGGCCCACATGCTCTGCCTCGTGGTCGACGCCTCGCACCCGGACGCGGAGCAGCAGCTGCTCACCGTGCTCGAGACCCTGCGCTCGATGGAATGCGATCAGCCGATGATCCTCGCATTGAGCAAGGTCGATCGCCTGACCGCGTCGGAGGTTCGGGCCGCCCGGCTGCGCCTCGGCGATGTTGCCGGCGTCTCAGCGCTCGCCCTGAGCGCGACCCGCGGCACCGGCCTGCGCGAGCTGCGCCAGCGCATCGACGCCCTCGCCGACCAGGTCGTTCCGGACATCAAGGCCAACCGTCCCAGCGCCGCGTCTCAGGCAACACCGCCGCCGACCGAGTTTCGCACCGCGACCGGCTGACAGCCTCGTGGTTAGCGCCTGATGGCGCGTTCCATGTCGCGCTCGGCGTCGCGCTTGGCGACGTCCTGGCGCTTGTCCCACAGTTTCTTGCCCCGCGCCAGGCCGATTTCGACCTTCACCCGGTTGCGTACCAGATACAGCTTCAGCGGGATGATCGTGAGCCCCTGGGTGCGCACGCGCCCGTCGAGATACTCGATCTCTCGCTTGTGGAGGAGCAGGCGCCGGCGCCGCTCCGGCTCGGGATTGTTGCGGTTGCCGTGCTGGTACGAGGCGATGTTGACCTGCATCAGCCACGCCTGGCCGTTCTCCACGCGCACGTATCCCTCGCGCAGCTGGATACGGCCGGTGCGCAGTGACTTGACCTCGGTACCGGTCAGCTCGATGCCGGCCTCGAGCGTCTCGACGATGCTGTACTCGTACCGCGCCCGGCGGTTGACCGCGAGCGTGTTGTCGCCCGGCCTTCGTGCTGGTGGCATCAGCGATTCGCCTCGCGGCTGTGCCGCCCGCGCAGGAACGCCGCCGGCGTCATGGCCCGCTTGCCCGCAGGCGTGATCAGGTCGATGCGGTAGCCGCCCGACCGGGTCGCCATCACCACCGACTCACCGTCGCGAAGGACCATGGTTCCTGGGGCACCGTCCAGATCGAAATCGGCGACCCCACCCGCCTGCACCTGGACATCTACCCCATCGATCGGTGCGAGCACGCCGGGCCACGGCTGCAGGGCACGCACCATCCGATCGACCTCGATCGCAGAGCGCCCGGCCCAGTCGACCACGCCATCCGAGCGCGTGAGCCGCGGGGCATAGGTCACCCCTTCCTCGGGCTGTGGGGTCGCGACCGCCGCCCCACCTTCGATCGCGGCCAGCACCGCGACCAGCTCCGAGGCCCCCAGGTCCGCGAGGGTCGCGGTGAGCATCGGAGTGGTGGCACTGCCGTGGATCGGACTACGCACCGTCGAATACACCGGTCCGGTGTCGAGACCGGCCTCCATCCGCATGATCGAGACGCCCGTCTCCGAGTCGCCCGCAAGGATGGCGTGCGCGATGGGTGATGCGCCTCGCCAGCGCGGGAGCAGCGAGGCATGAACGTTGACCGCACCCTGCGGCGGCGGGTCGATCAGCGCAGACGGGAGGATCTGGCCATACGCGGCGACAACAAGGCAATCCGGCGAGCGCGCGAGTAGGTCTGCAACCACCTCGGGAGTCCCGATCCTGGCCGGCGTCAGCAGGTCGAGGCCGAGCTCACGCGCCGCATCGGCCACCGGGCGCGGCGCCGGACGGCCTCGGCTCCCGGCACGGTCCGCGCGCGTGACGACGGCCGCGACCTCGTGATGGGCGGCACAAGCCCTGAGCGACGGCACCGCAAAGAGAGCGGTGCCACAGAAGACGAGCCTCACACAGCGCTGACGACGCCGGGCTCCTCAGCCTCCTCTGCCGGTTCGACCTCCCGCAGGGTCCCCTCGTTCACCCGGCTCGTGAAGAGAATGCCGTCCAGGTGATCGAGCTCGTGCTGCACGGCCCGGGCCAGGAGGCCGTCGCCCTTGACGCGGACCTCCTTACCGTGGCGGTTGAGCCCCTTGGCGACGACCCGCATGCGACGCGTGACCTCACCGACCCATCCCGGCACCGACAGGCAGCCCTCGAACCCGGTCTGGTCGCCGTCGGTCCGGACCATCTCCGGGTTGGCGAGCTGATAGATCTGGTTGTCGACGCGGAGCACGATCACGCGCAGCGAGACGCCGACCTGGGGGGCGGCGAGCCCGACGCCGTTGGCCTCGAACATCGTCTCGACCATGTCGTCCATGAGACGGCGTATCTCATCGTCAACCCGCGGCACGCGGATTGCCTTTGTGGTGAGCACGTCGTTGTGGTCCGAGACCAGGACGATGGGAAGGACTGCCACGCTTATGTCTCCGTTCACGCCCCGGGGTCGACGTCGATGCTCCAGCCCCGAGCCCTGGGAAGGTGAGGAAATGCCCTCTCGATGTCTGTGCCTCGCACCGTGATCTGCCAGCGGTATTCGCCACGGAGGCGGTGAAGGAACGCGGGCGTCGGACCAAGGACATCGAGCCCGGCACCAATTCCGAGTGTATCAGACACTCGCCGGGCCTCCCGGCGTACCTCGATCTCGGCTTCATGGTCGTCCTTGTGCGCAAAGGTGCAGACGCACAGACGCGCATATGGCGGAAATCGCAGTGCCCTGCGCACACGGATCTCGTCGCGAGCGAAGCCGAGATAGTCGTGCGTGGTCGCATGGCGGACCGCATAATGACCGGGGCTGTACGTCTGCAGCACCACGCGCGCCGGCTCATCGCCGCGTCCGGCGCGCCCCGCTACCTGGGTCAGCAGCGAGAAGGTGAGCTCGCCACTCCGATAGTCGGGGAAGTGCAACGAGGTGTCGGCGTTGACGATGCCGACGAGCCGCACGTTGCCGAGATCCCAGCCCTTCGCCACCATCTGCGTCCCGATGAGGCAGTCGGCCTCATGGCGCCGAAATCGGTCGTAGATGTCGAAGTACGCGTCGCGCGATCGCGTTGTGTCGCGATCCATGCGGATGAGGCGCAGTGCCGGGAAGCGTTCGCGCACCTCACGCTCGAGGCGCTCGGTGCCCATGCCGAGCGCGCGGATGGCGCGTGATCCGCACGTGGGACAGGCCGCCGGCAGCGGGATCGACAGTCCGCAGTAGTGGCAGTCGCAGCTCGCCCGGTCCACGTGGTGCACCAATGACACGCTGCAGTTGCGGCAGGTGAGTGCCTCACCGCACGTCCGGCACAGCACCACTGTCGATGTCCCGCGACGGTTGAGGAAGAGGATCGACTGGCCGCCGTCGGCATGACATTCCTGCAATGCGCGATCAAGCGTCAGCGACAGCGCATTGGTGTTGCCCGCCTTCAGCTCATCACGGAGGTCGACGACCTCGATCGGTGGCAGTGGACGGCCGCTCACGCGCTCGGGGAGCGTGGCCAGCTCGAGGTCACCGGTATGGGCGCGGAAGAAGCTCTCGACCCGCGGTGTCGCACTCCCCATGACAACCGGTGCCTTGCACAGCGCCCCGAGCATCAGCGCGACGTCGACGGCGTGATAGCGGGGAACGCGATCCTGCTTGTACGCGGGTGCATCCTCCTCGTCGACGACGACGATCCCGAGGTCGACGACCGGGGCGAAGACCGCGCTCCGTGAGCCGATGACGACGGAGTGCTCGCCATTGCGGATGCGCCGCCATTCGGCCGCGCGCTCCGCGTCGGTGAGCGCCGAGTGGACCACCGCGATCTGTCCGGGGAAGCGGACCGCGAACCGGCGAATCATCTGCGGGGTCAACGCGATCTCGGGCACCAGCACGATCGCGCCGCGACCCGCGGCGAGGGCTGCGTCGATGCCGGCGAGATAGACCTCGGTCTTGCCGCTGCCGGTCACGCCATGCAGCAGCACGCGCCGGTGGGTCCGGGTCGCGATGGCCTCGAGCAGTGGGACGGTGGCAGCGCGTTGCGCATCGTTGAGCGTGGGCGCTGCTTCGGCAGGCCCGGCAACATCGGCTTCCGCGACCGCGCGCGATACCGAGCGCGGTCCTGAGCGGCGCGATGGACGGGCGCGAACACCCTTTGGCAGCATCGCTCGCAGCACCTCACCGAGCGGCGCGCAGTATCGATCCGCGATCTGGCGGGCCAGCGCGATGTGGTGGTCGAGGATCAGCCGCGGCTCGTCGATCACACCGTCGATGGCCCGGACCTCCGCGAACTCCGTCTCCTCGGATCGCTCGACGACGTACCCGAGAATCGATCGCTTGCCGAAGGGGATCTCGACACGCACGCCGGGGAGGACGAGCTCGGCGAGATCGTCGGGAATGGAATACGTGTACGCATCGCGAGGCAGCTGCGAGCGCGTCTCCGGGACGACCGATGCGAACGTCATCGAACCCTGCTCGCGATGATGCCCACGATCGCGTCGGCAACGTCGCGCTTGGGCGCACGAGCGATCGTCTGCACCGTGCCGTCGCGGTCGATGACCGTGACCTCGTTGTCGTCTGCTCCCATGCCGATGCCTTCCCGGGAGACGTCGTTGACGACGATGAGATCGAGGTCTTTGGCGTCAAGCTTTGCACGTGCGTTGTCGATCACGTGCTCGGTTTCCGCGGCGAATCCGACCACGAAGACTTCCTTCGCCGCGTCGTCATCGCGCAGGGCGCTGAGGATGTCGACGGTCGGCACCAGCTCGATGGTGAGCGTCTCCGCTCCCTTCTTCAGCTTGTTGCCCGCGACCTCGCGCGGGCGCCAGTCCGCTACCGCTGCGGCCATGATGAGAACGCTCGCATCCGCGAGGGCGGCGCGCACCGCAGCGTGCATGTCGGCGGCGGTCTCCACCTCCACGATGTCGAGCCCGGGTTGCGCAGCGGGTGCCGGAGCGGCGGTGACGAGCGTGACCGTCGCACCCTGCCGGAGGGCCGCCGCGGCGAGCGCGTTGCCCATCTTCCCGCTCGATCGATTGCCGATGAAACGCACCGGGTCGATCGGTTCTCGGGTTCCGCCCGCGGTGACCACGAAGCGCAGGCCGTTGATGGTGGGGTCAGCCCCCGCCGACAAGGAGATTCCTCACCGCGGCCACGATCACGTCGGGCTCGGCCATACGGCCGGTGCTCTCGTGGCCACTCGCCAGCCGTCCATAGACCGGACCGATGATGCGCCCGCCTCGCGCGACCAGCGTCGCCGTATTGCCCTGGGTCGCCGGATGCTCCCACATGGCGGATTCCATGGCCGGCGCAACGAAGAGCGGTGCACGGCAGGCCAGTGCGGTCGCGGTCACCGGGTCTCCGGCAAGACCGAGTGCGAGGCGGGCGATGAGATCCGCCGATGCGGCGACGACCACCTGAACCTCGCACCAGGACGCCAGGTCGAGGTGGGTCATGCCATGGCCGGCCTCGGCCGGATCGTCATCCCAGATGCTGGAGGCGACGCGATGCCCGCTGAGCGCGCGGAGCAGGGTCGGCGTGACGAAATGCGTCGCGGCCTCGGTCATCGCGACCTTCACCTCGGCGCCGTCCCGGCGGAGATCGGTGATCACCTGGCACGCTTTGAAGGCCGCCACGCTGCCGCCGACGCCGACCAGGATGCGATGGCCGTCGAGCGGGCCGGTCACGCCGACTCCCTCCGGCTCGCCCGCGCGGCCCGAATGATCGACTCGATCTCCTGCGCCGCGCGCTTCGCATCATCGTTCACCACCTGATGATCGTACGTGTCCTTGAGCGCAAGCTCGGCGACCGCGCGTTCGCGACGCGCCCGGAGGCTCGTCGCGTCCTCGGTCCCGCGCTCGATGAGCCGCTCCTCGAGCGCGTCGAGGCTCGGGGGCAGCAGGAAGAAGTACATCCCGTCGCCGCCGGTCCGGGCGCGCACCTTCTCGGCGCCCTGGACGTCGATCTTGATGACCGTGTCCTTCCCCGAGGCGATGGACCTGTTCACGGTCTCGAACGTCCGGCCCTTGAGCTCGCCGTAGACGGTCGACCACTCGAAGAACTCGCCGCGATCGATCATCGCCCGGAACGCCGGCTCGTCGACGAAGAAATACGAAACTCCCTCGATCTCGCCGGGCCGCGGTGGGCGGGTCGTGTACGAGACGCAGTACTCGAGCGACGGGTCGAGGGCGAACAGCTCGCGCAGCACGGTGTCCTTGCCGACGCCGCTTGGCCCGGTCACTACGATGAGCCTGCCGTGCGCGTTCATGGGAGCAGCGGTCGGAGCCTGTCGGTGGCGGCGATCAGCTCTTCGGGGACCGGCGACTCGTAGGATCGCTCGCTCCCGTCCCCCGGGTGGCGCAGGCGGAGCCGCATCGCGTGCAGGGCGGGGCGCCGGAGGTCAGGGTCGGGCCGTCCATACACGCCGTCGCCGACGATCGGATGACCGATCGAAGCGAGGTGCACCCGTATCTGGTGGGTCCGTCCGGTCCGCAGCGAGACCTCGAGGATGGTCGCCCCACTGACGCGTTCCACGACACGAAAGTCGGTGATCGCCTCACGGCCTCCCTCGACGATCGCCATGCGCCTGCGGTCGCGGGGGTGACGTGCGATCGGCGCGTCGATGGTCCCGGTGTCCTCGCGAAAGCCACCGTGCACGAGCGCCCAGTAGGTGCGCCCGAGCGAACGATCGCTGAGCTGTTTGGCCAGGTTGCGATGCGCGGCCTCGGTCTTGGCCACGACCAGCAGCCCGCTGGTGTCGCGGTCGAGGCGGTGCACGATGCCCGGCCGCTCGCTCCCTCCGAGGAGCGACCAGGTCGTCCCGCGATCCTTGAGCGCATCGGCGAGGGTTCCGCTCGGATGCCCGGGCGCAGGGTGCACGACCATGCCCGACGGCTTGTCGACGATTGCCAGCCAGTCGTCCTCATAGACGATGCACAGCTCCGTCGCCGGTTGCGGTGCGGCGTCGAAGCGCGCTACCGCAGTAGGGGTCGGCGCCGGTTGCGTGACCACCACCTCAGCGGCATCGCGAACCCGCTGCCCGGGCCTCCCCGGGCGCCCGTCCACGGTCACCAGGCCGGCGTCGATCAGCGTTCGTGCCGCGTGCCGCGTGATGTGCCTCGAGTCCGCGAGCCACATGTCGAGACGCGGCGTGGCGACAGTTGTGGTGCCGACGCTCATGACTGCGCCGAGGATCTGGATGACGTCGGCGAATGGGATGATGGGATGAAGCTCAGCACCAGCAGCACGACGATCGCGATCACGATGCAGCTGTCGGCGACGTTGAAGACGGGCCAGAAGTGGACGTCGATGAAGTCGACGACTGAGCCCTGGACGAGCCGATCGACGCCGTTGGACAGCGCGCCGCCGAGGATCATGCCGATCAGGACCTGCCGGTACCATGTGGTCCCGTATCTATAGCCAGAGAACACGATGTAGAGGCTCACGATCAGCGCCACGGCGAGGTAGAACCAGTGGAGTTGTGGAAACAAGCTGAATGCGGCCCCGCTGTTCTCCACGTGATCGATGGACACGAACGCGCCGGGCCAGATCCGGGTATCGATGGGCACGTTCGAGGCGACGATCCACTTGGTGACGTGGTCGACGAGCGCAACCACCGCGGCGGTCCCGAGCATCACCGCATAGATGCGTCGCCGCGAGGCGCGCAGGCGGGCCGCTACCGCTGTACTCCCAGCCAGCATCGTGCGCCTCCCAGCTCGCCTTCCCACTCGGCGAGCGCCTGATCGCGCCGGTCCTCGATCGCGACCGCCAGCGTCTCCCCCTGCAGCCACTCGCGCTGTGCGTCCACGGCACGCCGCACGTCGCCGTCGGCGTCGACGAGCAGCGTGATCCGATCCTCGACGCGGAGTCCCGCCTGCTTGCGCAGCTCGTTCACCTTGCGGCTGACCTCCCGCGCGAGCCACTCGAGCCGGAGCTCGTCGGTGATCGTGGTGTCGAACTCCACGGACGCGCGCTCACCGGCGGGGTCGACGTAGCGCACGCCCTTGACGTTGAGCTCCTCCATGAAGATCGCCTCGAGCTCGGGCGCGAGCGGATCGCTGGCGATGGTCGCACTGGCGAGCGGCTGGCGGACACGCACGCCGGCGGTGGTGCGCGCGGCGAGTCCATCCTCCACCAGCCGGCGCAGACGGCTCATCTCCACCAGCACGTCGGGATCACGCCACGCGCCGACCGCCTTCGGATAATCGGTGAGGTGGACGGAGTCGGGAGCGCCCACCGCCGCGGGTGGATCGCCGTTGAAGCCGCTCAGGTTGCGGTACATGCGCTCGGCCATGAATGGCACGAACGGCGCGATCAGCCCTGCAAGGGTGATCAGCACCGTGTGCAGGGTGGCGAACGCCGCCAGCGAGTCGTCGCTGGTGCCGGCGCTCTTCCAGAAGCGGCGGCGCGAGCGCCGCACGTACCACTTGGAGAGATCCTCCACGAACCCCTCGACGGCGTGGACGGCATCCGATGCGTCGTACCGCTCCATCGCCTCGCGCACCGCGTCGACGGTCTCGTCGAGCCGGGCGAGGCTCCAGCGATCGAGCACCGGGCGTTCGATCACCCCCGGAGCGGCCGACGCGGGATCGTATCCCTCGGTGAGCGCGTAGGTCACGAAGAATGAGTAGACGTTCCAGAGCGTCAGCATGAAGAGGCGCACGACGTCCTGGAACGACGTGGGGCTGACGCGCAACTCGGCGTTCTCGACTCCCTGTGCGTAGAAGTACCAGCGCGCGGCGTCGGCACCGAACTGGTCGAAAATGGTGCTCGGCTCGATGGTGTTGCGCCGCGACTTCGACATCTTCTTGCCCTGCTTGTCCTGCAGCGTGCCCACCACGACGCAGTTCTTGTACGCCGGCGAGTCGAAGAGCAGCGTCGACTCGGCGAGGAGGGAGAAGAACCAGCCGCGCGTCTGGTCGACGCCTTCGCAGATGAAATCGGCAGGGTGCGTGTGCTCGAAGACCTCCCGGTTCTCGAAGGGATAGTGCTTCTGCGCGTAGGGCATCGCGCCGGAGTCGTACCAGGCGTCGATGACGTCGGGCACGCGCCGCATGACGCCGGTGCACGCCTTGCAGGGCAGCGCGACCTCGTCGATGAACGGACGGTGCAGGTCGTCGTCCACCGTCAACCCGACCTCGGCGGCGCTTCCCGCGCAGAACTTCGCGTCGCATTCCTCGCAGACCCAGATCGGCAGGGGCGTCCCCCAGTACCGGCTGCGCGACAGGTTCCAGTCGATGAGGCTCTCGAGCCAGTTGCCCATACGCCCGTCGCGGATGTGCGCGGGCTGCCAGCGAACGCTGCGGTTGTTGGCGAGCAGGCGTTCCTTCACCGCCGTGGTCCGGATGAACCAGGACGTGACCGCGTAGTACAGCAGCGGCGTCTCGCACCGCCAGCAGAACGGATAGGTATGCAGGATGCTCTCGGCGCGGTAGAGGCTTCCCTGCTCGCGCAGGTCCTCGATGATCTTCGGGTCCGCATCCTTGACGAACATCCCGCGGTACCGCGTCTGCCCGTCGAGGAAACGGCCGTCGAGCCCGACGACGTGGCGGACCGCGACACCCATTCGCTGGCAGAGCTCAAGGTCGGCGACGCCATATGCCGCAGCGGTATGGACGATGCCGGTGCCCTCATCCATGTTCACGAGCTCGGGAGCATCGAGTACCACGAAAGCGAGGCCCTCGGGAAGCATGTCGGTGAAGAGCGGCTCGTAGGTCAGGTCGACGAGGTCCGATCCATCCATCTCCTCGACGATCTCGTAGTCCCCGTCGAGGATGGAAAGGCGTTCGCTGGCGAGGATGTACGACTCATCGCCTTGCACGACCCGGACGTACGGCTTGCGCGAGTGCACGGCGAGCGCGACGTTGCCCGGAAGTGTCCACGGTGTTGTGGTCCAGGCGAGGAAGAACGTCTTGCCGTCGGAATCGTTGAGCCGGAACTTGACGTACACGGACGGATCCGGTGTGTCCTCGCGGTATCCCTGACTCAGCTCGTGCGACGAGAGCGTTGTCTGGCATCGGGGGCAGTAGGGAGTGACCTTGTACCCCTGGTAGAGCATGTCGTCTTCCCAGAGCTCCTTCAGGCTCCACCACACCGACTCGATGTACGTGCCGTCGTAGGTGCGGTATGGGTGGTCGAAGTCGAGCCAGAAACCGAGGCGCTCGCTCATCTCGCGCCACTGGTCGATGTACTCGTTCACCGATGCTCGGCAGCGCGCGTTGAACTCCGCGATGCCGAACTCCTCGATCTGCTTCTTGCCGCTGATCTTCAGGGCACGCTCGACCTCGAGCTCGACCGGGAGTCCATGGGTGTCCCAACCGGCCTTTCGAGCCACCGAAAAGCCGGTCATCTGCTTGTAGCGTGCAAAGACGTCCTTGTACGACCGCGCGAGGACGTGGTGCAGACCGGGGAGCCCGTTGGCCGTGGGCGGTCCCTCGTAGAAGACGTAGGGCGGCGCGTCGCGACGCATCGCCAGGCTGCGCTCGAAGACGTGGTTGCGCTGCCAGAGTTCGAGGATCTCGAGCTCCGCCTCGGGAAAACCCGCGCGCGCGCTGACGGCCGAATACCTGGGCATCGCCTCAAGGATACCGGCAGATCGTTCGCTCCCGAACTGCCGGGAGCCTCTACTCCACGCGTTCGCCGAAGATCGCCCGCCCGATGCGCACCATGGTGGCGCCCTCCTCGATGGCGATCTCGAAATCGTTGCTCATCCCCATGCTCAACTCCGGGAGCGCCCACCCGGTCATGTGCTCCATGTGATCGCGAACGCGGCGGAGCCGGGTGAATGTCGCGCGCGCGTCCTCGGCATGCTGCGAGAAGGGTGCAATCGTCATCAGTCCCATCAGATGAATGGACGGGACATTGACGAGCTGCTCGACGAGCGCCTCGACATCGGACTCCGCGACGCCGGAACGCGCCGGCAGGCCGGTCAGCTCGACCTCCACGAGCACGCCGATCGGGTCACGCCCAGCCGGCCGGTGCGCCGACAGCGCATCGGCGACGCGCCTGCTGTCGACGGAGTGGACAAAATCGAAGAGCGCCGCCGCGCGCCCGGCCTTGTTGGTCTGGAGGTGGCCGATCAGGTGCCAGCGGGCGGCGTTGCGCACCTCGCGCTGCTTGTCCGCGGCCTCCTGGATGCGGTTCTCGCCGATGTCCCCGACCCCGGCCGCGATTGCCTCGTCGACGCGTGCGGCGGGCATCCCCTTGGTCACGGCGATCAGGAGTACGCCGGCCGGGTCCCGGTCGGCGCGCTGGGCGGCGGCGTCGATCCGAGCACGAACTGCTGCCAGCCGGTCCGCAACCGGCACCTCCTCGGCGATCGTCACCCTATTTGCCGAGGTCGAGCGGTAACTCGCGCCCTTCCGTGTCGCGGCGCTTGCGCTGCCGTCGGGCTGTATCGGGACGGGTGCCAGGAGGATGGGCCAGAACGTCCTCGATAGTTGCGCGCATCTCCTGGGCGTCCTTGAACGATCGATATACCGAAGCAAATCGAATGTACGCGATCTCGTCGATCTCGCGCAGCCGCGCCATCACCATGGCGCCGACCTCCCGGCTCGGGATCTCGGAGATGTTCTGGCTCCGGAGGGCGTTCTCGATCTCCGCGACCATCAACTCCAGGTTCGCGGGAGCGAGGCGCGTCTTCTTCGACGCCATGACCAGGCCGGAGAGCAGCTTGGGGCGGCTGAATTCCTCGCGCCTTCCGTCCTTCTTGAGGACATAGAGCGGAGGCACCTCGACACGCTCGTAGGTCGTGAAACGCTTGCTGCAGCCAAGGCATTCTCGACGGCGGCGAATCGCCTCACCGGTCTCGGAATCGCGCGAGTCGACGACCTTGATGTCCGTCTCGCCGCAGAACGGGCACTTCACCTGCTGCCCCCTGGTGGCTTGGGATGCAGCCCCGGCCGGCGGCGCGACCGCGGCCGGAGCTGCACCGGACCCAAACCTACCGACGGTCCCTCAGAAACGCCGGGATGTCCAGGTCGTCGACGCTGTACGGGCCGTTGGGCTTCCCCCCGACGTTGAACGCCGGCTGCCGCTGGTCGGAGACCATCGGCCGGGCTGACGGCTCGTAGCTGAGCGTGCCGATGACATCGATCTGACCGGTGAATCCGGTGGCGATGACGGTGATCTTCACCTCGCCCTTCATGTGCTCGTCGATGACCGTCCCGAAGATGATCTGCGCGTCGGCATCCGCAGATTCGCTCACCAGCTGGGCTGCCTCGTTGACCTCGTAGAGGGTGAGGTCCGGGCCGCCGGTGACGTTGAGCAGGATCCCCTTGGCCCCGGCGATGGTGGTCTCGAGCAACGGGCTCGCCACCGCGTCCTTGGCGGCGTCCGCCGCGCGCGTGTCGCCGCTCCCGAACCCGATGCCCATGAGTGCCTGCCCCTGGCCCTGCATGATCGTCTTGACGTCTGCGAAGTCGAGGTTGATCAGTCCTGGAAAGACGATCAGATCGCTGATGCCCTGCACGCCCTGGCGCAGCACGTCATCGGCAACCTTGAACGCGTCACCGATGGGGGTCTTCTTGTCGACCACCTGCATGAGCCGCTCGTTCGGAATGGTGATCAGCGTGTCGACCCGACCCTGGAGGTTGGCTATTCCCTCCTCGGCCGACTTCTGACGGCGCAGACCCTCGAAGCGGAACGGCTTGGTGACCACACCGATGGTCAGCGCGCCCGACTCGCGTGCGATCTCCGCGATGATCGGTGCGGCGCCGGTGCCGGTGCCACCGCCCATGCCCGCGGTGATGAACACCATGTCGCTGTCGGCCAGCGCCTTGGTCAACTCCTCGCGGGACTCCTCTGCCGCGTCCTGACCCTTCTGGGGATCGCCACCGGCGCCAAGTCCGCGCGTCAGCTTGCCGCCGATGCGGATCTTGAGGTGTGCGGACGAGGAGCTGAGGGCCTGGTGATCGGTGTTGATCGCGATGAACTCAACGCCCTTGAGGTTGCTCCGGATCATGCGGTTCACGGCATTGCTGCCGCCGCCGCCGACCCCCACGACGCGGATGCGGGCGTTGCCGTCAAGTGTCCGGTCGAGGTCTGCCATGCCTTTCTCCTCGCGTTGGGTTGTCATTTCTCGGGTTGGGGGCGACTGGGATGACGATCGCCGTCGTGCCAGCGCATCGCCTGCCTGATCGAGTCCGTGGGTGCGCAGATGATCAAAAGAGGTCACGAAACCACCTCGAGAGTTTCACCCCGGCGGCGGGGCCGTCCGAGCTCTTGCCGTTGGAGCGTGAGGGCTTGCGGCCGAGGTTGCTCCGGGCTCCCCAGCGCAACAGACCGACCACCGTGGCGTGGCTCGGCCCGCGGATCTCGTCGTTCATCCCGTGCAGTCCCATCGGGGCCGCGACGCGCGCCGGAAGGTTGGTCTGCTGCTGCACCACCTCGGCAAATCCGCGGAGCAGCGCGCCGCCGCCGGTGATCACGATGCCGCCGGGGAACATGCCGAGCGGGCCTGCGCGCTCGACTTCCGCGGCGATCAACGAGGCCATCTCGCGTGCGCGCGGACCGATGATCTCGGCGAGATACCGTTGCGGCACAGCGACCGGTTCGTCATAGCCCATCGGCGTCAGGGTCACCTCCGCGTCGGCGGGCAGCGTCAGCTGCAGGCAGTGACCGAAGTTTCGCTTGACGGTTTCAGCGGTCTCGAGGTCGCAGCGCAAGCCAACCGCGAGGTCTGCGGTCACATGGTTGCCACCGACCGGAATCACGCTGGTGTGCACGATGCTGCCGCGCGCGAACACTGCGATATCGCTGGTGCCGCCACCGACATCGACGACCACGACGCCGCGCTCGATCTCGTCCTCGGTGACCACGGCTTCAGCGGACGCGAGCACCTGCAACACCATGTCGTCGACGTTGAGCCCGGCTTTGTGCACGACCTTGACGACGTTCTGGATTGCGGTGTTGGCGCCGGTGATGATATGGGCGTCGACCTCGAGTCGATTGCCCGCCATGCCGATGGCGTCGCGCACGCCCTCCTGTCCATCGATGGTGAACTGCTGGGGCAGGACGTGGACGATGCGCCGCTCCGAGGGAACGCTCACCGCACGTGCGGCGTCGATGGCGCGATGCACGTCTTGGTCGCGAACCTCGCGATGACCGGCTTCCACGGCCACGACGCCCCGGCTGTTCTGCGAGGTGATGTGACCCCCCGCGATCCCGACCACGGCCGAGTCGATGGCAACGCCCGACATCTGCTCGGCCATGTCGACCGCCTCGGCCACCGCCTCGGCAGCCCGGTCGATCTCGACGACCGCTCCCTTGCGCACCCCCCTCGAAGCCACCATACCGACGCCCAGCACTCGGAGACCGGTGCTCTCAAGATCTGCGACGGCGCAGCAGACTTTGGTCGTTCCGAGATCGAGTGCGAAGACGCGGCGAGGACGGGTCACTGTGTAGGTCTCCGAGTGTAGCCGTCGCGGGTGCGCCGTTCAAGGGTTTTCGGGCGCAAAACCGCAAGATGCTGGGTTCGCCGGCCCAGTATGCCACAACATGTTGGTTGTCTTCGAGAGGTCGGGCACCCAGTCGGGCGCATTCGCCAGTCCAATCCCCGACCTCGGGATCACTCGTCTCCACCAGTCCTGGAGACACGGACAGGGCCTCGCCACTGCACCTTCTGGACGAGGCCCTGTGCGCCGCGGTCTGAATGGACCGCCGAAGCTGCGCAACCGTAACACCGCTCGGCCAACGCGTCTACGCAATTCTCGAAATCAGCGTGGTCGTCAGGCCACCGGCGATGCCGCGGCTCCGACGTCGAGGACGATCTTGCCTCGCAGGTCGCCGCCGGCCATCTCGGCGAACGCTGTTGCCGCGTCACGGAGCGGGTGCGTGGACCCGATGAGCGGCCGGAGCGCCCCGGTTGCAGTCAGATCGACGAGCCTGCGCAGCTCGCCTCGCGTCCCCATGGTGGTGCCGGCAATGGTCACGCTCCGGAAGAAGATCCGGTTGAGCTGTGCCGGCGGATTCGGGCCACCGGTTGCTCCCGGGACGACCACGACACCGCCCGGTCGCACCGCTCGCAGGCTCAGGTCCCAGGTCGGCTCGCCGACCGTGTCGACGACGGCGTCGACGCCGAGCCCGCCGGTGGCGCCGATGACCGCGCGGGCGGTCTCGCGCTCGACGGGGAAGGCGGCTTCGGCACCGAGGTCCACGGCGAATGCCCGCTTCGCCTCGTCGCGCGAGGTGGCGTAGACGGTGATACCGGCGAGCCGGCCGAGCAGGATGCACGCGGTTGCCACGCCCCCGGTCGCGCCCTGGACCAGGACGTTCATGCCAGGGCGCAGGGCCGCACGCACGAAGAGCGCCCGATATGCGGTCAGGTAGGCGGTGGGCAGGCATGCGGCGTCGGCGAAACTGACCTGGTCCGGCAGCACCACGAGGTTCGCGGCCGGGATCTCCACGTACTCGGCGAGCGCCCCGCCGAGCGGTGGTTCGCTGAGCATCCGGAAGAACCGGCATCCCAGTGGCTCATCCGCGAGGCAGGCGGGGCACCGGCCGCAGGTGATGATCGGGTACACGACCACCCTGGCCCCGACCGGCGGGGCCCCGGCGGGGGGCTCGCCTCCGTAG
>CABECQ010000333.1_pt1 | contig 21448 bp, 17 predicted proteins | sample 3132861 | NCBI WGS metagenome assembly CABECQ01 (sample SAMEA5534327, study PRJEB31848) | metagenome | biome: tundra; feature: field; material: soil | place: USA | collected 2013-05 | depth 0.15 m | reverse complement strand
GATCGCGGCAGCGCGCTCGAGCACCGCGTCCTCGTCCCACGGCGCCTGGTGCAGTGCGGTGGCCACGAGCACGCCGGCCAGGGCAGCGGCGGCGCTCGATCCCATGCCGCGCCCGATCGGGATCCGGTTCACGCACTCGAAGTGCACGCCGGTGGCGGGAATGCCGAGCTCGGTGCATGACTTCGTGTAGGAAATCGTGACCAGGTTGTGCTCCGGGTCATTGAGCGCCGCTGGTGCACCCGGCCCCGCGTCGACGCTCAACGGACCGGGTCGCTGCTCGGCGCGGATGTCGTTCTGGAGCTGGAGTGCCATAGCCAGGATGTCAAACCCCGGGCCGAGGTTGGCGACGCTCGCCGGGACAGCCACCCTGACACGCACTCGATCAGACCTCGATGGCGCGGGCCAGGGCGCCTGCGTCAGAGGCGATCTCGACGATCGGAGACAGCGCCGCCTCAACCGCGCCCGGGTCCTTGAGGCCGTTGCCGGTGAGCACGCAGACCGCATGCGTCCCGGGGGCCACTCCCCCCTCCGCGATGGCGCGCTCGAGAACCGCCAGCGCTGCCGCCGATGCCGGCTCGCAGAAGATTCCTTCGAGGCGCGCGAGGCGCCGCTGTGCGTCGAGGATGGCCGCATCGTCGACCGACGCGATCATCCCCTCGGATTGATCGCGAGCGTCCACCGCCCCCTGCCAGGACGCCGGATTGCCGATGCGAATTGCCGTCGCCACCGTCTGGGGGTCGTCGATCGGGCGTCCCAGGACGAGCGGTGCCGCTCCCGATGCCTGGCCGCCGAACATGCGCGGCAGCCTGCTGGCGCGGCCGTCGCGGTGCTCCTCGCGAAACCCGCGCCAGTAGGCGGTGATGTTGCCCGCGTTGCCGACCGGGAGTGCCAGCACGTCGGGTGCGTCGCCGAGCTCGTCGACGATCTCGAACGCAGCCGTCTTCTGGCCCTCGATCCGGTGCGGGTTCACGCTGTTGACCAGCGTCACCGGGTGGTGCTCGCAGAGCTCACGCACGACTCGCAGCGCGACGTCGAAGCCCCCCCTGATGCTCACCACGGTTGCCCCGTGGACCCGTGCCTGGACGAGCTTGCCGGAGGCGATGTGACCCTGGGGGACGACCACGACGGTACGCAGTCCGAATCGTCCCCCATACGCGGCCGCCGACGCGCTGGTGTTCCCGGTCGACGCGCAGATGATCGCCCTGCTCCCTTCGTGGAGGGCTGCCGCCACCGCGACCACCATGCCGCGGTCCTTGAACGACCCGGTCGGGTTCAGGCCCTCGAGCTTGAAATGCAACGACGCCAGGCCCAGCGACGGGCCGATGGTCAGCGATTCCACGCACGGGGTGCTGCCCTCGCCGAGGCTGATGTGCGGGGCCATGGGTGAGAGCGCAAGGCGATCGGACCAGCGGGCGATCACGCCCTGAGCGCGCGTCGTCACGGCCGCCTACGCCTCGACCCGGTCCAGGGCGCCGAGAATCTGGTCGACTGAGGTCAAGGTGTCGAGCGTTCCCAGCGCGCGGTCGTGGACGGCGCGCGGAGCCACACCGGTGAGCACGATCAGCTCCGAGCCGGTGAGGTCGACGACCGCGTCGACGGCGACCCCGCGGTCCTCGAGTGCCTGGAGCACGAGCGCCCGCGCCTCGGGTTCGGCCGAGAGCCGGAGCCGGACGTAGCCGGCGACCTCGACATCCTCGTCGCCGAGCATCGTCGGTACAGCGGGCACGGAGCGATCCACGACAGGCGTCCCGCGCTCACGTACCGCGGTGACCACGTCGCTCACCACCGCGCTGGCAGTCGACGAGCCTCCGGCTCCGAGCCCGCGAAGCATCATCGTGCCCTCAAGGTCGCTCGAGATGATGACAGCGTTGTCAGCATCATCGACGTCGTGGAGCAGGTGCCCGGGACCGACCGCGGTCGGCCGAACGCGCACATGCAGACTGTCACCAGCCCCCCGCTCGGCATGTGCCAGCAGACGCACACGATAGCCGAGCTGGGCGAGCGCTCCCACGTCGGCTCCGGTGACGTCCCGGATCCCGCGTCGGTCCACGTCGTCGGGCGCGACGTGAACACCGAACGCGAGCCAGGCGAGGATCACCAGCTTGTGCACCGCATCCCAGCCGTCGACATCCAGTGATGGGTCCGCCTCGACAAAACCGCGACGCCGGGCATCGCCGAGCGCATCCTCGTAGGTGACGCCGGCAGTGCGCATCTGCGTGAGGATGACGTTGGTCGTGCCGTTGATGACGCAGTCGAGAGCGGCGATGCGATCCCCGAGCAGGCTGCCGCGCAGCAACCCGATGATCGGTAGGCCCGCACCGACGCTGGCCTCGAAATACAGGTGGGCGCCGTGTTCCGTCGCGAGGGCGCTCAGTCGAGGGCCGGAGGCCGCGATCACCGCCTTGTTGGCGGTCACCACTGTCTTGCCCGCGCGCAGGGCGGTCTCGATCAGGGCGGTCGCGGGATCGGTTCCGCCCATCGCCTCGACCACGATCGCGACCGCTGGGTCGGCGACCACAGCCCGGGGATCGCCGACAACCCGGACGTTCTTCAGGTCGAAGCCGCGGGACCGGGAGGTGTCGCGGACCGCGACGCACCGCAGGGCGGGGGTCGCACCGGCCCGCTGGCCGAGCAGTTCCCATTCGTCGATGAGACGCCTGGCGACCGCAGTGCCCACGGTTCCAAGTCCGAGCAAGCCGATACCGACCGATTCCATTGCTGGGACAGTCTATTGGGGGTTAGATGATGTGGCGTCGCCAGGCCAGCAGCACAGCCGCCGCCCGGTCCTTGCAGCCGAGCTTCTCGAGGATGTTGCTCACGTGCGTCTTCACGGTGTTCTCGCTGAGGAAGAGCAGCACGGCGATCTCCGCGTTGTTCTTGCCGTCGGCCATCAGACGCAGCACGTCTCGTTCACGCCGGGTGATCGAGGGCATGTGCTCGGCGGCATCGCTGACCAGCTGCGGGTCGAGGAGGGACTCACCCGCGGCCACCGCGCGGATGGCGCCGGCGAGCTCCTCGCGGGTCGCGTCCTTGAGGAGGTACCCGAGCGCCCCGGCCTTGAGCGACGGAAAGATGTAGTCCTCGTTGCGGTAGGTGGTGAGCACGATCACACGAGCCTCGGGATCTCGCGCCCGGATCTTGCGGAGCGCTTCGATACCGTCCATCACGGGCATCTGGACGTCGAGAAGGATTACGTCGGGATGAGTCCGGCGTGCCTGCTCGACCGCCTCGGCGCCGTCGGACGCCCTTCCCACCACCTTGATGTCGGGCTCGAGTTCGAGCATGGTGCAGAGGCCGTCCCGGACCACCGGATGGTCGTCGGCGACGAGAACGCTGATCACGCGCTGACCGCCTCGGCGACGGCCTCGGTGAACGGGAGCCGGGTCGTGACCGTGGTCCCGTGGCCCGGCGTGCTCACCACCGTGAGGGTGCCGCCGGCGTTGCGTGCTCGCTCGGCCATGCCGTCGAGGCCGAAGCAGTCCTCGCGCGGTGCGCTCGCAGCGGGATCGAAGCCGACGCCGTCGTCACGAACCGACAGGATCAGCTCCTGCGCATGGGCGCGCAATTCGACGTCGACGTGCTCCGGATGGCCGTGCCGGGCAGCGTTGGAGAGCGCCTCCTGGCCGATGCGCAGGAGCGCAACCTCGGCCGTCGGCGAGAGCGGTGGATGGGGTGGCACGGCCCTGGCCTTGAACCGCGCGGGGATGCCGGTGCGCTCCTCCCAGGCTTCGACCTCGTGACCGATCGCAGCAACGAGGCCGGAGGCCGAGAGTGGTGACGGGCGTAGGTTCCAGACGGATCGCCGGGCCTCCTGGAGTGCGCCGCGCGCCAGCTCACGAGCCTTCTCCACCGACGTTTTCGCCCGCTGCTCTGATCCGCGATTGAGAAGCGTGTCGGCGGCTTCGAGCTCGAGGACGATGCCCGTCAGCTGCTGGGCGAGGGTGTCGTGGATCTCGCGAGCGAGCCGCGTGCGCTCCTCGAGGACCGCGTGGTCGGTGAGCGCCTGTACCGGCAGGTACATCCGTCGCGACAGAAACGTTGTGGCTATGAACGCCAGCGCCACCAGGAGGATGAGGACGGGGAGCACTGTCACCGGGAACAGCCGGTGGACGCTGTCGTTGATGCCGATGGTGAGCGCGCTGAGGTTCGGCTCCAGCGAGCTCACCGGGATCGGCTCGAGGACGATCCAGTGGCCGCTGTATACCGGTGCGGTGAAGAGGTCGGAACTAACCTTGTTGAACTTGGCCGTGATCGGGGGGGGAGTCGTGCCGGTCGTCTCCATTCGGGTGAGGGTTTGCCGAAGGCCCGGCTGCAGGATCTGGATCGAATTCCCGACGGTGGCATCGGGGAAATCCCTGGACGCGAGCGATGAGGCATACAACATGCGCCCGGTGGCGCTGACCACCACGGGGTCAACCGTCGCCGGAGAGCTCTGGAAGAGGGGCAGCATCAGCTTGCTGAGCGACACGTCGACCCCGACCCGGATCGGCGAAGGATTCGGGCCGACCTGGTACCACGCGCTGACCCCGGTGGATCGGTCCTCGAGCAGCGGGTACGGATCGGTCCAGAAGGGACCGTCTGCACTGCGCCCGGGAGCGCCCGGCTGGTTCCACACATTCGGGGCAATGGCCGCTTTGGTCCCGCCCTCCGAGTAGTTGAGATTGCGGTCGCGGATCGCTGGGTCATAGAGCTGGGTCGCATAGGTGGTCGACGGCGTGAATGCCCGGAAGGCACGAATCGCATCGGTGCTCGGAGCCTGGAGCCACACCGAGTTGATGGCCGTGGTGGCCTTCAGGATCGCCTGCACCTGGGTGACCAGTGCTGGATTCTCGGTGGCGAGGAGGAACCGCGTGTCAAGGGTTGCGCTGCCGGGTGCGGACTCACCGTCGGGAAGGATCAGGGTGCTCCCACCCGTGCTCACAAACCGGTAGTGGGTGCCGAGCGGGCTGAAGGTTTCGGCCGGGCGGGTTGCGCTCGCCGGGACGCTATCCATGGCCTTCGCGAAGGCGCCAACCAGTCCTTGAACCGCGGCGTCGATGTCGGCCATGCTGGAGTCGAGCTGGCCGGCGCTATGGTCGATCGCCCTGTCGAGCAGCAGCTGCTGGCGTTGGAGGATTGCGCTCTCGGTGGCATTGGCAGTGCTCTTGGCGACCGTGTCGAGCTCGAACACCGCGAGGACGGCAAACGCGACCAGGGGCAGCAATGCCACTCCGACCATCCCCACGAGCAGGCGATTACGAAATCGTCGCCTCGGGTCGCGCCTGCGCGGCAGTCTCCCGCGGCCGATCCTCATGGCATGTCTCCAGATACCGCCGTCGTCGCGAATATCCCCATTAGCCCATCGACCACTCCGGTTCCACTATACGGGCGGGGCACAATGCACGCTCGTGTCTGTAGATCTCCCCCCAAGCCCGATGTCTCGGCGAAACCGGCGGCGCCTGGTGACGCCGCTGCTGGCGCTGCTCGGCTTCCTGCTCGCGGGCTGTACGTCAACGCCTCCGGCCAAGTCGGCCACCGCCACGGCCATTCCAGGCGGCACCGCGGCCGATGGGGGGACGCTGACGGTCGGAGTCTGGCAGGCGCCCACGTCGCTGCTCGACGACGGCATCACCGGGCAGCTGCCCTTCGCGAGCGTGATCGCGGCTCCCGTGGAGGAAGGGCTGCTCTGGTATCGGTCGACAGCCGCGACGACGACCTCGACCTCGGAGGCGGACTACTGGAGCCCTGACCTCGCGACCTCGGTGCCGACCGTGGCCAACGGAGGGGTTCAGACCAGCGGATGTGCCGACACCGCAGCGGCCATGTGCGTAACCTGGCATCTCCGCCCGGGCGTCCGCTGGGACGACGGCAGCAGCCTCACCTCCCATGACGTCTGCGACACCTTTCAACTGCACTGGCTCGCGTCCGGTGCGCTCGGCAAGACGAGCCCGACCCCGCTTGCCTCCACGACCGGGTGGAACCAGGTCATCAAATGCACCGAGCTGGACGCCACCACGGCGGTCGTCGACTTCAGGTCGCAGTACGGGCCATACCTGGCGCTTGGCAGCGGCGTCGACGGCATCCTTCCCGCTGCGGTGCTCGACCCGGTGCTCGCCGCTCATGGTGACCTCGAGTCGAGCTCGGCGAACCTCGACCTGACCACGGGTTCCGGAAACGCCGCCGCATTCAAGGGCACTGCGACCCTCGGCACCGCGCTCGACGGCACCGGACCGTTCGTCATGTCGAGCTATACCCCGGGATCCCAGGTGGTGCTGGTGCGCAATGCCAACTACTGGGACCAGACCGGCCTGGCGCACCTCGACAAGATCATCTTCCGGATCGAACCCGACCTTGCGACCGAGGAGAAGGACGTGCGTTCCGGTGCCGTCGAGGTCGGGCTGAACCTCGGGCTCTCCGCCCTTGCATCGCTGGACGCCGCCGTCCGCGCGCACACGGCGCCGTTCACGGTCGACCCGCTGACCGGCGCCGGCGCCGAGGTGCTCGTGTTCAACGACTGCCTGTCCAACGGCGGGCTGTGTGCCAACCCTGCAGCGCTGGAGAACGAGGACACCGCGAGCGCGACCATCCGCAAGGCGATCCTCCTCGGCATCGACCGGCAGGCGATCATCAAGGCGGTTGCGCCCGGGCTCACCACCGTCCCTCCCGACTCGTGGATGAATCTCGGCGCGAGCTATCTGAACAGCGCGTCGGTCCCCACCACAGGCTTCGACCCGACGTCGGCGAATTCGACGCTCGATGCGGCCGGCGACGCGCGCTCCACCAAGTGCGGTGCCGCCCCGGACGGCCAGGACTACCGTGCCGCCAAGGACGGGACCTGTCTGGTGGTCAACATCGGCACCACCAGCGACGACCCGCTGCGGGTGAGTGTGGAGTCGATGATCCGCGCTGATCTGGCCAACATCGGCATCAACGTGCCGGCGGCGTTCCAGCCGAATGTGCCAGCCTCGACATTCTTCGATTCATTCGCCGGCGGCGGGCCGCTCGCCACGCATTCGTTCGACATGGCGCTGTTCACGATGAGCCTGGGGATCCCCGGGGAGCCCGACACGTACTCCTCCAGCTGGCACGGCGATTGCGGCGGAGGATGTCTCAGTGAAGACGCGATTCCCTCCACGTCGAACCGCGGCGCCGGTATGAACTTCAGCGGGCTCAACGATGCTCAGATCGACTCAGACCTCGATCGTGCTCGCGACGCAGCGGATCTCAGCGTGCGTGCGCAGGATTACGCGCTCGCCGATGAGCGCCTCGCGGCGCTGCTCCCGGCTGTCCCGCTCTATCAGCAGGTCATCGTCAACACCTACTCGTCGAGTCTGTCCGGCGTCGTGCAGAACGACCTCGTGCCCGATTTCAACACCGCCTCGTGGTACTGCACCGGGGGCAATTGCGACGGTTAGCCGCGAGGGTCGGCGGCACCTCGGCCCGTATACTCGGCCCTCGTGCGTGACCTGAGCGAGCGAGCACTCGACGCGGCCTCGGCTGCGGGTGCGTCATATGCGGATTGCCGGATCATCAACAGCACCGTGCAGCGACTTACCGTCAAGAACGGCGTGGTCGCCTCGGTGGAGCTGTTCGAGGACGAGGGCATCGGGATCCGTGTGATCGCAGACGGCTCCTGGGGTTTCGCCGGCGTCGACGACCTCAGCCCCGCGAGCATCGAGGAAACCGCACGCCATGCGGTGCGCATCGCCAAGGCCTCGTCGCGCGTCAACCGCACTCCCGTCCGGATGGCGCCCGCCCCGGCGCTCGTCGGCGAATACCGGACCGCGGTGGTTCGCGATCCCTTTGCGGTCTCCCTCGACGACAAGGTGGACCTGCTGATGCGAACCGACGAGGCGATGTCTCACATCGCGCAGATTCGGGTCCGGGAATGCTCGCTCGAATTCGTGCGCGAGATCCGGCATTTCGCGAGCAGCGAGGGCGCGCGGCTCGACCAGACCATCATCGAATCCGGTGGCGGGATGGACGCCACAGCCACCAGCGACGACGAGGTGCAGACGCGGAGCTTTCCGAACAGCTTCGGGCGGCACCAGGTGTGCTCGGGCTGGGAGGCGATCGAGGCGTTCGACCTCCCTGGCAACGCCGGCCGGATCGCTGAGGAGGCAGCCGCGCTGCTCACCGCGGCCCAGTGCCCGGCGGGAAGCATGACCGTCATCCTCGATGCCACCCAGGCTGCGCTCCAGGTCCACGAGTCGTGCGGTCATCCGACCGAGCTCGACCGCGTCCTCGGACACGAGGCCGCCTACGCCGGGACCTCGTTTCTGACCCCAGACCTGCTCGGGACCTTCCGCTACGGAAGCGAGCAGGTGACCATCACCGCCGACTCGACGAGTGCGCCTGGGCTCGGCACCTTCGGCTGGGATGACGAGGGGGTTACCGCGCAACGATCCGTGCTCGTCGACCGGGGCATGTTCACCGGCTACCTCTCATCGCGCGAGACCGCGGCGGTGATCGGTCAGGTGAGCAACGGCTGTATGCGCGCCGACGGCTGGTCGCGGCTGCCGATCATTCGCATGACCAACATCAACCTCGAGGCGGGGACCTCGAGTCTCGAGGAGATGATCGCCACCACCGACCACGGCGTCTATCTCGAGACCAACCGTTCGTGGAGCATCGATGATCGCCGTCTCAACTTTCAGTTCGGCACCCAGAACGGCTGGGAGATCGTCAACGGTAAGCGGTTCAGGCTGGTGCGCAATCCCATCTACAGCGGCCAGACACCCGAGTTCTGGGGATCGTGCGACGCGGTCGCGGGGCCGGCCGAATGGCAGATGTTCGGCGTCGCGAACTGTGGCAAGGGTCAGCCATCGCAGTTGATGCATGTCGGTCACGGCGCGGCACCGTGTCGCTTCCAGAACGTGCGCGTGGAGCCGGCACGATGAGTGGCGGTGATGACCTGCTCGCCATGGGTGACGGCGCCCTCGCGTCGCTCGCTCACGGTGAAGCAGAGGTGGTCATCAGCGACACGCGGAGCGAGCTGACCCGGTTCGCCGGCAACCAGATTCACCAGAGTGTCGCCGAGCGATTCCGGCACGTGCGGGTTCGGTTGATCGACGGCGGGAGAACCGGCGTCGGCGAGGTGCGCGGTCACGACGGCCGCGCCATCGAGCGTGCCTTCGCCGCGGCTGAGGACAGCCGGCGCGTCACCAGCGAGTCGGCCGTCTCGCCACTGCCTGCTCAAACTCCAGGGGACGTGGATGAGCCCGTCGCATTCGCCGCGGCGACCGCGGCTGCAACGCCCCAGGGGCGCGCGGAGCTCGTGGCGATCATCACGGACGCGGCCGGCGCGCGCGGGATCAATGCGTATGGGGCGTTGAGCACGAGCACGACCACCACGGCGATCGTCACCAGCGCCGGGTTGCGCAGATCCGCAACGTCCACACAGGCGAGCCTGGTGTCGGTGGCGCGGGGCGACGATGGCGGAGGCTACGCCTCACGGCATTCGCCAGACATCGACACGCTCGATGTGCCCGGTCTCGCCGCAGAGGTTGTCGACACATGCGAGCGCAACCAGGGCGCGACCGCGATCGGTCCCGGCGACTACGAGGTGATCCTCTCGCCATATGCGGTCACCGACATGCTCGAGCATCTCGCCTGGGGTGGGTTCAGCGCACTCGCGGTGCAGGAGCACCGCAGCTTCATGCGCATCGGCGAAAAGCTGATGAGCGACATGATCACCATCCGCGACGACGCGCGCACGCACGAGATCTTCGCGTTTCCCTTCGACGACGAAGGTGTGTCCACCCGACCGGTGACGCTCATCGACCGTGGCGTGTGCTCCGCGGTTGTCTACGACACGCCGACCGCGCTCCTTGACGGCGTCACGTCGACAGGACACTCGCTGCCGCAGCCGAACACCTGGGGTCCACTCCCCCGCCACGTGGCCATGGATGCCGGCAGCACGCCCTGGCAGGAGATGGTCGGCTCGGTGTCTCGCGGCCTCTACATCACCCGCTTCTGGTACGTGCGTGACGTGCATCCCTTGCGCACGGTGATCACCGGGATGACCCGCGAGGGGACGTTCCTCATCGAAAATGGCAACATCACGCGCCCCGTCAAGGATCTGCGCTTCACGCAGAGCATCGTCGAGGCGCTCGCCAACGTCGTTCAGGTAAGCCGCGAGCGTCGCCTCGAGCTCGGCGAAGGCGAATCCGGGGTACTGTCACCGTGGTTGCACATCGGTCGTTTCAGCTTCACGTCCTAGACACATCAGGAATCCTTGCCATGCCTCGATCGCCGGTGATCGGTCTCACGCTTCGCGCCCTGTACGAGAAGGGGCTTCCCGCGGACCTCGCCCGCAACCGCGCCTACTTCGACGCGCTGGAGGGCGCCGGCGGGACTCCCCTGGGAATCAGCTCGTCACTCTCCAAGCCGCGACTGCGCGCGCTCTTCGACCTGTGCGACGGGCTGTGCCTCCCCGGTGGCCCCGACGTCGAGCCCATGCTCTACGGCGAGGAGACACGCGCGGATTGCGCCGTCGAGGTGGACAACGAGCTCGATCGCGCCGAGATGCTGCTCGCCCAATGGGCGCTCGACGCGGACAAACCTGTGCTCGCGATCTGCCGCGGGGCGCAGGTGCTCAACGTCGCACTCGGCGGGACGCTCTGGCAGGACGTCGGCACGCAGGGTGCGACTGAGCACAACCATTCCCAGGACGGCTCGCGACAGGAGCTCACCCACAACATCGACGTCACGCCGGCATCGCGACTCCACGCCATCGCGGGCACCAAGCTTGTCGATGTCAACAGCATGCATCACCAGGCGCTGCGCAACGTCGGCCACGACCTCGTGGTCACCGCCCGCGCGCACGACGGTCTGGTCGAGGCCGTGGAGCACCCCGGGCGCCGGTTTGTCGTCGGGCTCCAGTGCCACCCGGAGGAGCTCTACCTCGAGCGTGACTGGGCGCGCCGGCTGTTTGCGGATTTCGTCGCCGCCTCGGTTGCGTGACGTCTGAGCCGGACGCCGACCGGTTGCACCGCCGGCTCTGGATCGGCGCGATCGCCGTCCTCGGGGCGCTGGTGGTCGTTCGGAACCTTGTCGACCTCTCCGGCTCGCCACCGGGTCTTTATGTCGACGAGGCGTCGATCGGGTACAACGCCTGGACGATCGCCAACTTCGGCGTCGACGAGCACGGGATCCACTTCCCGCTGTTCTTCGAGGCGTTCGGCGAATACAAGAATCCGATCTATGTCTACACAGTCGCCGCGCTGGTCCGGTTTCTGCCGCTGACGGCCGCGGTCGAGCGCTTCCCGGCAGCGCTCTTCGGGCTCGCCGCGGTCGGATTCCTCACCGCCGCCGGATGGCGGATGACCGGCTCACGGTGGATCACGCTGGGCACACTCGCGGTGACCGGGTTCACCCCCTGGCTGGTCATCGAAAGCCGGGTCGGCTTCGAGACCATCTCCTGGGTGGCGCTGCTGTCGGCGGCACTCTGGTGCCTCGCCGGACGTCAGCCGACACCTCGACAGTTCGGTATCGCCGGCATCCTTCTGGCGTTCGCGATCTACGGCTACACCACCGCGCGGCTCGAGGTGCTCTTGATCGCGATCGTGCTGGGGCTTGCCTGGGGACTCGCGAGGATGTCCGGCTGGTGGCGTGCGCTTGTCCCGATCACCGCCGGGTATGCCGTGCTCGGCATCTATGGGCTGCTCAACCCGGGAGCACTGACCGGGCGCTTCACCGCAATCAGCATCTGGTCCGACGGTGCCTCGCTCAGCGTGGTCGTCGATCGGTTTCTCACCAACTACCTCGCGTACTTCAGCCCCAACTTTCTCTTCACGCAGGGCGACGGCAATCCTCGTCAGAACACCGGGGTCGGGGGGATGCTGCTCTGGGTGACGGCTCCGTTGCTGATCGCGGGGATCCTGGCGTGCTGGCAACGGCGGCGGGAACCATTGGTCCGATTCCTGGTCGCGTGCATCGTGCTCGCGCCGATCGCGGCAGCGCTGACCAACAACGGGACGCCACACGCGTTGCGCTCATCGGGGATGCTCCCGCTCCTCGTCATCCTCGCCGTGCTCGGCGCCGACCGCCTCCGCGCCGTGCTCACCAATCGGGTCGGCGCGAACGCTGTCGTCTTCGGAATCCTCGCTGCGGGACTGGTCGCTCAGGCGACGTTCTTCACGATCGACCTCTACGCCGCATATCCCAATCGTGCGGCCCTCGAATTCGACGTCGGCGAGATCGCGGCGATCACCACAGCGCGCGATGTCGCAGGCTCGAACCGGATCTATCTGTCGAACAACCTCGATCCTCCCTACATCGAGGCGTTCTTTGCGTATCTGCCCCCACCGCCACGAGAGCAGGAGACCGACGACGCCACCCCGGGACTTGCCGCTCTGGGGATGCAGGAGATCTCGGTGGGGGCCCTGTACGCCGCGCATCCGGCCGCGGGCGACGTGCTCGTCCTCAGCGCCTACGACGTCGTCATGCAGCCGCCACCGCCGGCTGCATGGACGCTGGTGGCGCAGGAGCGGGGGCCCGCAAATGCAATCGATCCGTCGGCGTCGCGACCGGTGTTGGAAGCCGTCTACCGCTTCAACGGCTGACGCGGCCCCCGCTGCTAAGGTTGGCGCCCCGGACAAACTACAGGTGAACCATGACTGACGTCGTGATCGTCGAAGCGGTGCGAACCCCGATGGGCCGCGGCAACCAGCGGAACGGCGATCTTCGTGACGTCCATCCGGTCATCCTGGCCGCCCACGTGCTGCGCGAGGTGACCGGTCGCGCGGGCATCGACCCGGCGATGGTCGAGGACGTCGTCTTCGGGTGCGTCATGCAGACCGGGGAGCAGGCGGTGAACATCGCCCGCCAGGCGGTGCTCACCGCGGGGTTCCCGATCGAGGTGCCGGCAACCACCGTCGACCGTCAGTGTGGCTCGTCGCAGCAGGCGATCCATTTCGCCGCCAACCTCATCCAGTCGGGCGTGTGCGACATCACCATCGCCGCGGGCGTCGAGAGCATGAGCCGCGTGCCCATGGGCGCGACTGTGTTCCAGGGACCTGGGACGCCGTTCCCGCCGGAGCTGCTCGAGCTCTACAACCTCGTGCCCCAGGGGCTCTCCGCGGAGATGATCGCGGAGATGTGGCACATCACCCGCGAGCAGGCGGACGAGTTTGCCGCTCGATCGCAGCGCCGCGCCGGTGAAGCCCAGGCGAGTGGACGGTTCGACCGCGAGATCGCGCCTGTGGTCGTCGGCGCCAACGGAGACGGCCGGGTGATCAGCCAGGACCAGGGGATCCGCCCGGATACCACTGTTGAATCACTCGCCTCACTGCAGCCGGCCTTCAGGCCGGACGGCATCCTTCACGCGGGCAACAGCTCGCAGATCACCGACGGCGCTGCGGCGCTGCTCCTGATGTCGCTGGAACGCGCCACCGCGCTTGGGATGACGCCACGTGCTCGGATTGCCGCGCAGACCGTTGTCGGGGTGGACCCGGTGACCATGCTCACCGGACCGATTCCCGCCACCGCCAGGCTGCTCGCGCGGGCCGGTCTCAAGATCGATGACATCGACCTTTTCGAGGTCAACGAGGCATTCGCGCCGGTGGTCCTCGCGTGGGAGCACGAGCACCACCCTGACATGGACCGGGTGAATGTCAACGGCGGGGCGATCGCGCTCGGCCATCCACTCGGCGCCAGCGGGGCGCGGCTCATGACCACCCTGCTCCATGAGCTCGAGCGTCGCGACGGCCGGTACGGACTGCAGACGATGTGCTGCGGCGGGGGACTCGGAACCGGGACGCTCATCGACCGCACGATCTGATCGCGGCGGCGGCGGATGGCGCCGCTGTGTCGGCGGTGCGCCGTGTGGTGACGGGTTGGTCACACCCCCCGAGAGTGCCGGAAACCCCCGTGCTATATTCGGCCGGAACCCAAAATGAGCCCAGCGACGAGTACCGCCATGAAGAAAGTCCTGATCATCGAGGACTATTACGCGCTCGCCGACATCGAATCTCTGCTCTGCACGATGGAGGGCTACGAGGTGAAGGTGGCGAAGAGCGGCGACGAAGGTCTTGCGGCCTTCGTGGAGTTCCAGCCGGACCTCGTGCTGCTCGACCTGATGCTCCCCGGGGACCTCTCTGGAACGCAAGTGCTGGAGCGGATCCGGTCCGACCACGGCAGCGATCCCAAGGTGCTGGTGGTCAGCGCCCTGGTGAATGCGTCGACCGCGCCGAAGCTCGAGGCGTACGGAAACGTTCAGACGCTCGCGAAACCTTTCAAGATCAAGGAACTCGCCTCGCGCATCCAGTCGATGCTCGCCCCGTAAGGAGTTCTACACTCGGGGGGTCGATGCGAGCAGAACCACCGCCGCCGCCACGAGGCCGGCCAGAGCCGCAGCGCCAGTCGGCGCCGCCCCGACCGCGTGGCCGGCGTTGCCCGTACCTCGAGCAGATCATCAGGGAAAGCGCTGGCCCGTTCGGTCTGCTGACCCGCTACAAAGCTGACTGCCATGTCGACCGCCGGACCCATAAGTTCACCGGTCGCCACCCGGTGCCGCCGTGTGTGTCCGAGCCTGAATCGTGCGGGCTGTATCAGGCGGAGCACGGGGAAGAGGACGACCGGATCCGGCGCTACGTCGAGTAGCGGCAGGACCTCCCGGGCGGTCGGCTCAGGCGAGCGTCATCTGCTCGAGCCGGCCCTCGATCAACCCACGGGTTGACCGAGCTGGTTGAGGGCCTCCGAAAAGTCCAACCCAAGGGCCGACGACTTCACAGCGCCGCCGCCGAATCATGGGGAACGTCCGCTTCGGACGACACCGCAGATTCACGGAGGAGCCCCGATGACCACGACGGATTACCTGATCAACGCCGGATTCATCTTCATGGTGTGCATGCAGGCGCGCGAGCGGAGGCTGGATCGCCGGGCGCTCGTCATTCCGCTGGTCCTGGTGTTCTTGGTGGCCCAGCAGTACCTGCACACGATTCCGGCGTCTGGCAACGACCTCGTGCTGATCGGGCTGCTGGCCGGCGCCGGGGTTTCCCTTGGGCTCTTGAGCGGGTTCGCGACCCACGTTCGCCACGGCAATGACGGTTTCGCGCTCGCCCGAGTCGGCTGGGTCGCCGGTGGCCTCCTGATCGCTGGAATCTCCTCGAGGATCGTCTTCGCCTTCATCGTGACCCACGGCGCCGAGCCCGCGATCCGCAGCTTTAGCATCTCCCACCAGATCACCGCGGCGGCGTGGCCGGTGGCCCTCGTCTCCATGGCGATCTGCGAAGTGACTGTTCGCGTGGTGACCGTTCATCTCCGCGGCCGCCGCCTCCAGGCAGTCCCTTCGGCGACCATCAGCGCCGTCGGTGCTGCCGCCTGATAGACCGCTCAGTGCTGGAACGCCTCCGGACCCCTTGTGTGGGCCGGGGGCGTTCTATTGTCTCCAGCGAATGTTCGCCACCGGAGAGCTGATCAACATGACAGACCTGCCCACGGCTTCAGACCACGAGAGTCCGCGGGTCGTTGAGGCTCGCGAGCGCGCCGAGCAACGGGTACAGCGTCAGCGAGACACGCTGCGACCGCTGGGACTGGCGGTGATCGTTGTCGTCGTGGCGAGCGCGATTGCCGAGCGGCCCTCCCCCGCATTCCAGGGCACCGGCCTCGGTGTGACGCTCGCGCTCGTCGCGTTCGCGGGAGCGCTCGCCCAGGCGATCAGGGGTGGGTTCATAGCGCGCCACCTCTGGTTCCAGTCAGCGGTCATCACGGTGATGGGTGCGGCCGGCGCCGTCCTGGTTGCGCTGCAGCCCCAGGGCGCAACCGACCTCGCTGGTGGCGCAGCCGTATGGATGGCGCTCGTCCGTCTCCCGTTGAAGCTCGGTGTGGCGATCGGCATCGCCGTTGGGATCGCGTCGGTCGGCGCCGCGGCTCTTGCCGGAACCGCACCCGTGGCACTCCTCGCCGCCACGCTCCTGCTCGCGATGCTCGGATTCATCGGCTTTTTCATGAGACAGTCGCGCGCGAATCAGGACCGGATCGAGCTGCTGCTCGCTCAGCTCGAGGACGCACGCGACGAGCAAACGCGAGCTGCAGCGATCGGTGAGCGTAGCCGGATCGCCGGTGAGCTCCACGATGTGCTCGCGCACTCGCTCTCCGCGGCAGCCATCCAGCTCCAGGCGGCCCGGAAACTCGCCGAGCGCGATCAAGCAACCCCGCCGATGCGCGCCGCCATCGACCGTGCCGGTGAGCTGGTGAGGGACGGCCTTGCGGATGCGCGCCAAGCCGTCGGCGCGTTGCGCGGCGACGAACTGCCCGGGATCGAGCAAATCGGGTCGCTGGTCACGAGCTTCAGCCACGACCTCAACGCGAAGGTGAACCTCACCGTCGAGGGAGACGCGCGGACGATCCCCCCGGACGCCGGCCTTGCGCTGTATCGCGGTGTGCAGGAGGCGCTGACCAATGTGGCTCGCTACGCGCCCGGCGCCACGGTCGACATTCGCCTTCGGTACGACACGGATTTCACCACCGTGACCGTCGAGAACCGAGTCTCACCCGGATCCGACACTCAAGCTGCCGAAGGCTTGCGGGATGTCGGAGGCGGTCGCGGACTTGCTGGATTGCGCGAGCGCCTCGAACGCGTGGGCGGTAGCCTGCGGGCGGGCCCGATCGACAAGGGTTGGCGTGTCGAGGTCGTCGTGCCCGCATGAGCGAACCGCCGATCCGCGTACTCATCGCCGACGATCAGCGGGTCGTGCGCGATGGACTGACGATGCTGGTTGGACTAATCGATGGAGTTGAAGTCGTCGCTACTGCAGCTGACGGCGTCGATGCGGTGGAGAGTGCCAAGCGCGAACGTCCGGACATCGTGCTCATGGATCTTCGAATGCCGGGGATGGAAGGTGCCGAGGCCACCCGTCACATCCGCGCGTCACTTCCCGAAACGCAGGTGCTGGTGCTCACCACCTACGCCGATGACCAGTCACTGTTTCCCGCGCTCAAGGCCGGTGCGCGAGGGTATCTCACCAAAGACGCGAGCGCCGAGGAGATCGAGCAGGCGATCCGGGCTCTTGCGGCCGGGAGGACCCATCTCGATCCTGCGATTCAGCAGCGACTCATCGCCGCGGTCCTCCAGGGGCAACCCTCTATGCCGGCTCCGCCGCAGCCACCTCCCGACGGCCTGAGCTCACGCGAGGTCGAGGTCCTGAAGTTGATCGCAGCAGGGATGTCGAATAGCGAAATCGCCACGGCGCTCTTCCTCAGCAACGCCACCATCAAGACCCACATCAACCGAATCTTCTCCAAGACCGGCGCGCGCGATCGCGCCCAGGCGGTGCGCTATGCGTACCAGCACGGGATGGTCTGAGCGATTCTCAACTTCGGAGAGACGGCGTCGCTATCCTCCAGTTGATGTCGCCGGAAGCAGTCGCACCAATTCCTCGGCGATGTCGTCGAGCGGCTGAACGTTGCCTTCAGCGCGACAGAGGATGAGAGCACCCTCCATGCCGCCGAGGGTTGCAACGGCGATGCCCCGCGCGCGGCGGGCGGGGAGACCGCCCTCCTCGAGCTGCTCGGCCAGGACCGCCTCCCACGAGCGAAACGTCTCGCGTGCGACGTCCATGAGACCGTCCTCGGCGCCGGTGTCGAGCGCGACGCCGGCGACGACACAGCCTGACGAAGCGTTGGAGGTCACGACGACCTGGCGCCAGAGCCGGATGAACCTGGAGAGGACGGCATCGGGTGTGCTCTCGGTGCCGGCCCGCAGGTAGGCGATCACGCGATCCGAAGTCCACCGAATTGCCTCAGTCGCAAGCTGTTGCTTCCCATCTGGAAAGTGGTGGTAGATCGAGCCCCGTGGCGCGCCGCTGTCGGCAACGACGTCCGAGAAGGAGGTTGCGCTCACTCCCCTCGAGCTGATGAGAGACGCAGCGCTCCGGATCATCCGCTCGCGACTGTCACCAGCCATACAGATGACCCCGTCCGATTCCTTGACTATGACGACCGTCATAGTGCATGCTCCACTGCGTCACTATGACGACCACCATAACTCCTGAAGGAGCCCGGCCATGCCGATGATCGACGTCTACGCCGCCAGCGGAACATTCAAGGCGAAGCACGAGCTCGCTCAGAACCTCGCCGCTGCGGTGATGCGCTGGGAGAAGGTCCCGCCACTCTCGCTGTTCAAGGACAATACCGCCGCCTTCGTCCACGAGCTGCCCGAGGACTCACTGTCGAACGTGTCCGGTGACAGCAACTACGTTCGTGTTCAGGTCCTGACCCCGGTCGGCGTCCTCGACCGGGAGAAGCAGCTCGGCGTCGTCAAGGAGCTGACCGAGATCGTCGCATCGGCCGCCGCCGATCCCACCCTCGCGGAGCGCACCTGGGTGCTGATCACCGAATCACCCGAAGGCGGCTGGGGCATCAACGGCCACGCCAACACCGGCGCCGATATCGCAACCACGGCCAGAGCCGAACTCGCCGCCATCGCGGCCGCGAAGGCCTCGGACACAGCGGCGGAAGAGAGGCCATTGCGGCACGGCTGATGCTTCGGTAGCGGCGACTCTAGGCCGGTCTGTGAACTTGCCTCGCGCTAGCATTGATGAATGAGGCGCGTGGTCACCAACACTCTCCTTGTCGTGTCCGTGCCTATTGGTGTCGGGGTTGGTCTCTGGACGGCGCTCCTTAGCGTCGCCGTCGGTCGAGGCACCTCCATCTGCAGCAGCTCTTTCTTGTGCCATGCCGCCGTTGGAACTCCCTTCGAGCGGTGGCAGTCGGCCTTGCTCGGCGCGGGCACAACGGTCGCCGTGATCCTCATCGCCCTGGCAGCGAGCCCATTCGGGTCTGCGAGGACCGCTAAGAGCGCTGCATTGACAATGCTTGGCGCCGCGACAGGAGTTGTCACCGGTTTCTGGACAGCGTCGATGACTTACCCGTGTCCGGCTTTTTGCTTGTACGCACAACCGCGGCTTGTCGCCTGGCAGAGTTGCTTGGTTGGGGGTGCAGCGGCGGTAATCGTTCTCCTCGTTGCAGGCACACGAGACCGGGAATTCGGCCGAGCGAGCGTCCAGGGCGTTCGCTACGTGTCGCGTTACCTATTTGAGGATCTCAACCATCCCCAGGTCGACGCCCCGGAGCAGCACAATGCGCTGGGACTCATAGATAACTGATCCGGGTGACAGGCCCCGGATCAGACCTTCTTCAGACTTGCGAGGCGTCCCCGCGCCGACAGCCCCGGATCAGACCTTCTTCAGACGCCCGGCGCAGACAGCACAGGCTCCGGCGCCCCCGGCGCGTCCTCCTCAACCGGCGCCCCTCCGTACACGGCGAAGTAGCGAGCCTCCGGATGGTGCATGACGATCGCGCCCGTCGACTGCTCCGGCACGAACTGGTACCCCTCGGTGAGCGTCACACCGATCTCGGAGGCCGGGACGATCCGCATCAGGATCTCGTGGTCCTCGAGATCGGGGCATGACGGGTAGCCCCAGGAGTAGCGGCGGCCCTGGTCCTCGCCGAGGCGCAGCTCGCGACGGATCCTGTGGTGCACGTATTCGGCCGTGGCCTCTGCCATCTGCGTGGCGAAGCCATGAATCCGAAGCATGTCGTCATAGGCGCCATCGACCTGGAGGCGGTTGGACAGCTCGGACGCGCCCGGACCTGTCGTGACCACCTGGAGCGCGATCACGTCTCGCTCACCGTCCGCAGCATCCTCGGCAGGGCGGATGTAGTCCGCGAGGCAGAGCCGGTTCTGCTCGGACTGGCGCGGGAACGTGAACCGTCCCAGCTCGGCATCGATGTCGCCCGGGTCGTACACGACCACTGTATTGCCATCGGCAAGCGCCGGCCAGTAACCGTAGACGGCCTCGAGCTGCAGCCAGCCGTCGCGCACCGCCTCCTCCATCGAGCGTTGCAGGCGCGGCTCCAGCTCGCTGCGAAGCAGTTCCTCCCACATCGCGGGATCGCGGACGCCACGGAACTGCCAGCTCATCTTGTAGAGCGAGTTGCGATCGATGAACGGGTACACGTCCCAGATGGGAATGCTGCGCAGCACCCGGCCTCCCCAGAACGGGACGGTGGGGATCGGTGCATTCCGCCGGACCGCGCTGTGCGTGGGCACCGCAGCGGCCCCGGCCGCCGCAGCGTTGCGGCGCTCGAGCTTCTCCTGCTCGCGCACGCGATGCACGCGCGCCTCTTCGACGACGCGGCTCAGCAGGGCGTCATGCCGATCGGGATCAAGCAGCTGGTCGACGGTTTCCAGTCCCTCGAACGCATCCTTGCAATAGAAGACGCCGGGCTCGTATGCCCGATCCTGGTCCAGGTAGAGGATCCGTCTGCCGAATCCGCGATTGATCGCCGCACCACCGATGATCAGCGGATAGCTGAGACCGCGCTCGTCGAGCTCCTTGACGCATGCGGGCATCTGCTTGCTCGTGCTCACCAGCAGCGCCGACAAGCCGATGGCGTCGGCGTCGACCTCGAGCGCCTTGTCGATGATGGTGTTGAGCGGCACCTGCTTGCCGAGGTCGAACACGGTGTAGCCGTTGTTGCTGAGGATGGTGTTGACCAGGTTCTTGCCAATGTCGTGCACATCTCCGTACACGGTCGCGAGCACAACCTTGCCCTTGGTATATCCCTCGCGTTTCTCCAGGTACTGCTCGAGGTGAGCGACCGCGCGCTTCATCACCTCGGCGCTCTGCAACACGAACGGCAGGATGAGCTCACCCGAGCCGAACCGATCGCCGACATCCTTCATGGCGGGCAGGAGCACGGTGTTCAGGACCGTCACCGCATCGAGGTCCTGCAACGCGAGGTCGATCTGCTCCTCGATGCCATCCTTGCGCCGGTGCAGGATCTGCGCGTGGATGCGCTCCACGGTTGACATGCCCTCGTACGGGTCCGCAGTCTCGGGGAGGCCGGCCCCGCCGGTGGAGGCACCGTCGTCGAAATGGGCGATGAACTTCGTGAGCGCGTCGGGCGCGCTGTTGAAGACCAGCTCCTCGGCGAGCCGTCGCGCCTGGGGATCGATCTCCCCGTAGGGGACGACATGCGTCGGGTTGATGATCGCCGCGTCGAGGCCGGCCTCCACACAGTGGTGGAGGAAGACGCTGTTGAGGATCGGACGCGTGTGTGTCGCCAGGCCGAACGAGACGTTGGACACACCGAGCACCGTGAGCACGCCGGGCAACTCGCGCTTGATGGCTCGAATCCCGTCGATGGTCTCGTGCGCCGAATCGATCCACTCGGCCTCACCGGTCGCCAGCGTGAAGGTGAGGGCGTCGAAGATCAGCTGGTTCGGGGTCAGCGAGTAGTCGTCACGGGCGAGGTCGTGGATGCGGCGTGCGATCTCGACCTTGCGTTCCGCCGTCCGTGCCATGCCCTGCTCGTCGATGGTCAATGCGATCACGCACGCGCCGTGGTCGCGCACCGACGGCAGCACGGCGTCGCAGCGAACGCGTCCATTCTCGAGGTTGACGCTGTTGACGATGCCGCGTCCCGGGTAGACCTCGAGCGCCGCCTTGATGACGTCGGC
>CABECQ010000332.1_pt1 | contig 21468 bp, 15 predicted proteins | sample 3132861 | NCBI WGS metagenome assembly CABECQ01 (sample SAMEA5534327, study PRJEB31848) | metagenome | biome: tundra; feature: field; material: soil | place: USA | collected 2013-05 | depth 0.15 m | reverse complement strand
AGCGACACCGACGCCCGGTTGCATCGAGCGGCGAAGGTTCGCTGCTCGTCGAGCACGTAGGCGACGCCACCGCTCATGCCGGCGGCGAAATTCCGGCCCGTGGCGCCGAGAACGACGACGGTGCCGCCGGTCATGTATTCGCAACCATGGTCGCCGACGCCCTCGACGACCGCGACAGCACCGGAATTGCGAACGCCGAAGCGCTCACCGGCCATACCGCGGATGAAGGCCTCGCCGGAGGTGGCGCCGTAGAGCGCGACATTGCCGATGATGATGTTGTCCTCGGCACGCCGGGTCGCCGCCGCCGGCGGCATGATCACCAGCCGGCCGCCGGACAGCCCCTTGCCGACGTAGTCATTTGCCTCGCCGTGAAGCGTGAGGGTCACGCCACCTGCAAGCCAGGCGCCGAACGACTGCCCCGCGGCGCCGTCAAGCGCGACGTCGATGGTGCCGTCGGGAAGACCGGCCGCGCCGTATCGCCGGGCGATCTCCCCGCTGAGCATGGCGCCGACGCAGCGATGCACGTTGCGGACCGGGATCCGCATGCGGACGGGCGTGCCGCGCTCGAGCGAATCGCCGCAGCGGGCCAGCAGCTCGTTGTCGAGCATCTCGGTGAGGTCGGCGGCCTGCCGCCTGCTGTGCCGGCGATCCTCAGGCGCATCCACCTCGGGCACCATGAGCAGCGGAGCGAGGTCGAGCCCGCGCGCCTTCCAGTGATGCACGGCTGGATTGGCCTCGATGAGGTCGACCCGGCCGATCATGTCCTCGAAGCGACGGAAGCCCAGCCGCGACATCCAGCGGCGCACGTCCTCGGCGAGGAAGAGCATGAAGGCGACGACATGCTCGGGACGGCCCGCGAACCGGGAGCGCAGCACCGGGTCCTGCGTGGCGATCCCAACCGGGCAGGTGTTGAGATGGCAGACGCGCATCATCACGCAGCCCGCCGCGATCAGCGGCGCCGTGGCGAACGCGAATTCGTCGGCGCCGAGGAGCGCGCCCACCACCACGTCGCGCCCAGTCTTCATCTGGCCGTCAGCCAGGAGCGTGACCCGGCTGCGCAGGCGCTGTCTGGTGAGCACCTGCTGCGCCTCGGCAAGTCCAAGTTCCCAGGGCACGCCCGCGTGTTTGATCGCAGTGAGTGGCGATGCACCGGTCCCGCCCTCATAGCCGGCGATGACGATGTGGTCGGCGCGAGCCTTGGCGACTCCAGCCGCCACGGTGCCGACCCCCGCCTCGGCGACGAGCTTCACGCTGATCCGCGCTGCAGGATTCACGCTGCGCAGATCCCAGATCAGCTGGGCGAGATCCTCGATCGAGTAGATGTCGTGGTGCGGGGGCGGCGAGATGAGCCCGACACCCGGCGTCGAATGGCGCAGCCGGGCGATCGCCTCGTCCACCTTGGATCCAGGCAGCTGACCGCCCTCGCCCGGCTTCGCCCCCTGGGCGATCTTGATCTGCAGCTCGTCCGCGTTGACGAGGTAGTGCGCGGTGACGCCGAAGCGAGCCGACGCGACCTGCTTGATCGCGCTCCGGCGCCAATCGCCGTTCGCGTCGGGCTCGAAGCGCGCGGAGTCCTCCCCTCCCTCGCCGGTATTCGACCGCGCACCGATCCGGTTCATGGCGATCGCGAGCAGCTCGTGCACCTCCTTGCTCAGCGAGCCATGCGACATCCCGCCGGTTGAGAAGCGGCGCACGATATCGAGCGCCGGCTCGACCTCCTCGAGCGGCACCGGGTCCCGCGCCTCGCGGAGCAGGAACAGGCCGCGCAGGTTCTTCAGCCGGCGCGACTCGTCGTCGGCGAGCGCAACGTAGTGCTGGAACGCGGACTCGTCGTTGGATTTGACCGCGTGCTGGAGCGCACCGATGACCTCGGGGTTCCACTGGTGGTGCTCCCCCTCGCGGCGCCAGCGGTACTCGCCTCGGTCCTCCAGGGTTGGGGGCACGATACGCACATCCGGGAAGGCACGCTGATGGCGTGCGATCGCCTCGGACGCGATCACGTCCATCCCGATGCCCCCGATCCGCGACGGTGTGTTCGGGAAGTAGCGATCGACGACGGTCCGGTCGATGCCGAGACACTCGAAGATCTGCGCGCTGCAGTACGACTGGATCGTGGAGATGCCCATGCGCGCGATGGTCTTGCGCAATCCTTTGACCAGTGCCTGGACGTAGAGCTCCTCGGCACGGGCGGCATCGACGGTCGGCGGCATCAGCTCGCGCCGGGCGATGTCGGCGATCGTCTCGAAGGCGAGATAGGGGTTGACGGCCTCGGCGCCGTAGCCGATGAGCAGCGCGAGGTGCATCACCTCGCGGGCTTCGCCGGTCTCGACGACGAGGCCGACCCCGGTGCGCGTCTGCTCGCGGACCAGGTGGTGATGCACGGCGGCAGTGGCGAGGAGCGAGGGAATGGGAACGTGCGAGGCATCGATGTGCCGGTCGCTGAGGATCAGGACGGTGGCTCCGGCCTCGATGTGCTTGGACGCCAGGCGGCAGATGCGCTCGATGCCGGCGACCAGACCGGCCGCACCGGCGTCGCGGTGGAACACCATGGAGATGGTCTCCGCCGGGAACTGGCGCTGGGTGACGTGCCTGAGCTTCTCCAGGTCGTGGTTGGTGAGCACCGGGTGAGGCATCTCGAGACGCTTCGCCTGTGCGGGCCCCTGCTCGAGGAGATTCCCACCGGCGCCGAGGGTGGTCACCAGCGACATCACCGCCTGCTCGCGAATCGGGTCGATCGGCGGGTTGGTCACCTGGGCGAAGAGCTGCTTGAAGTAGTTGAACAGCGGCAGCGGCCGATCGCTGAGCACCGCGAGCGGCGTGTCGTTGCCCATCGAACCGACCGCTTCCTCACCGGTCTCGCCCATCGGCTCGAGGAGGACCTCGACGTCCTCGACGCTGTAGCCGAAGGCCTGCTGACGAACCAGGAGCGTGCCCGGGTCCGGCGCCGGCACATGGTCGGGGGCATCGAGCTCGTCGAGGTGCACCGTGCCTGCGCGGATCCACTCGCTGTACGGCTGCGCAGTGCTGAGCGTGCTCTTCACGGATGCGTCGTCGAGAAGCCGCCCCGCTGCGGTATCGACGAGCAGGAGCCGCCCGGGCTCCAGCCGCCACTTCCTGGCGATCCGGTCCTCGGGGAGATCGAGAACGCCCGCCTCGGACGCCATGACCACGAGGCCGTCCTCGGTGACGAGGTATCGAGCGGGGCGCAGGCCGTTGCGATCCAGCGTCGCACCGATGACCCGCCCGTCGGTGAAGGCGATCGCTGCCGGGCCGTCCCACGGCTCGAGCAGCGAGCTGTGAAACTCATAGAAGGCGCGGCGCTCATCGTCCATGAGCGGGTTCTGGTGCCACGCCTCGGGGATCATCATCATCACCGCGTGCTCGATTGGCCGGCCTGACATGGCGAGCAGCTCGAGCGCGTTGTCGAATTGCGAGGAGTCGGAGCCCGACTCGTCCAGCACCGGCATGAGCTTTGCGATGTCGTCCCCGAAGTGCGGGCTGCGGAACTTCGACTGGCGCGCGCGCATCCAGTTCACGTTTCCGCGCAGCGTATTGATCTCCCCGTTGTGAGCCGACATGCGGAAGGGCTGGGCGAGATCCCACCGGGGTAGCACGTTGGTGGAAAAACGCGCGTGCACGAGCGCCAGCATTGATGTCATGCGCTCGTCGACCAGGTCCGGGTAGAAGCCCGCAAGCTGGGCCGCGGTGAGCATTCCCTTGTAGACGACGGTGCGACTCGACAGGCTGGCCCAGTGGAATCGATCACGACCGATGCCCACCGCCAGCGCATCACGCTCGATGATCCGCCTGAGGACGAGCAGCCGCCCTTCGAGAGCCGCGCCGTCGAGGCCGATGGCCGCGACAAAGAGCTGCCGCAACACGGGCAGCGCCATGCGAGCCGACCGGCCAACCGAGTCCGCAACCACTGGGACGTCGCGCCAACCGAGCAGGCGCAGTCCCTCGGCTCGGCAGGCCCTGAGCGTGATGCCCTCGCACTGTTCGCGCTCATCCGGATCCTGCGGAAGCATTGCCATACCGACGCCGTATGACCCGGGGGCGGGCAGCTGCAGTCCAGTTGTTTCCCTGAGGAATGCATCCGGCAGCTGCAGGAGGATGCCGGCTCCGTCGCCGCTGTCCGGCTCGGCGCCCGACGCGCCTCGGTGACCCAGGTTGACGAGCGCCTGAATGCCCTGTTCGACGACCGAGTGGGCAGGGCCTCCGGCGATCCGGGCGACGAACGCGACCCCGCAGGCGTCATGTTCGATGGCAGTGTCGAACAGACCTCGATTCGGGGGCTGCTCGCCTAACTGTTGGCCGATACGTGCGTAGCCTGACAGGCTCGGGCCTTTCAGATCAAGTTGCCGATCGAGGACGCCGCGCGTGTGCTAGGGTTTGCGTCAATGGCCGCAACTGCGCGTCGATACTTTGGCCCGCCAGCCGTAAGGCTGCCGGGGGTTTTCTAGACCAACGCGCAGTCGTTACCAGGGCTGGTTCATCAGAGATGGGTCAGCCCCGGATCCCGTGTGGTGGCCCATCACCACACGGAGGTGCCAAACAGTGACCATCGAGCCGCTGCTCATCAGCGCGACCCGACGCCAGGACACGCACCGCGTCAGCATCGGCGCCGTCGAGGTCGGCGGCGATACCGTGCCGGTCATCGCGGGACCGTGCGCGGTCGAGGCGGGCTACGTCGAACATGCGGTCGCCGCCAATCGGTCCGGCGCATCAGTACTGCGAGGGTGCGTCCTCAAACCGCGGACACGCCCGGGATCGTTCCAGGGCCTCGGTACAACGGCTGGGCTGCCCCTGCTCGACGAGGCGAAACGCGTGACCGGTTTGCCCGTGATCGCCGAACCGCTGGCCGCCGAGGACATCGAGTTGCTGCGCCCCCATGTCGATGCGCTGCTCATCGGAGCGCGCTCGATGCACAACACACCGTTGCTGCGCGCAGCCGGACGGAGCGGCATGACGGTGATCCTGAAGCGTGGGATGTCGGCAACCTACGACGAATGGCTCGCGGCCGCCGACTACATCGCCGCCGAGGGCAACCGCCAGATCGTCCTTTGCGAGCGCGGCATCCGAACCTTCGAAACCGCAACTCGGAACACGCTCGATGTCAGCGCGATCGCCGTCCTGCGGGATATGACCGATCTGCCGATCGCAGTCGACCCGAGCCATGCCGCCGGCAATGCGCGTTGGGTCCCGTCACTCGCCGTCGCAGCACTTGCGGCCGGCGCTGACGCACTCCTCATCGAGTGTCATCCCGACCCGGCCGCCTCGCTATGCGACGCCGCACAGGCGATCACGCCACAGGTGCTGACCCGAATCGTGCAGACATCGCTGTCGCTGTGCGCGATGACTCGCCCCGCTGTCGCAGGGTCGGTTGCCGGATGCCGGGCGATGATCGACACGATCGACGATGCGGTGTTCCGCATGCTCGAATACCGCGTGGCGATGGTGGAGGCGGTGCAGCAGCACAAGTCTGCCGCTCTGCTGCCGGAGCGGGATCGGGTCAGGGAGAACGCGATCGTTGAGCGACTTTCCCGTCATGCGCCGCGGCTCGGCGAGCAGCGTGTCGACCGCCTCGTCCACGCCATCATCGATGAATGTCTCGACGCGGTCCCGGTCTGCTCCGATGCCGCCGTGGCCTGACCCCGCATACTCGGGGAGCACCCGAGACTCCGGAACGACCGCCGGGTTGAGGCGAGAAATCGATGATGACGAATGCAACGCCGGTTCCGGAGCGCACGCTGGTCGAACTGTTCCGTCGCCAGGCGGCCTCACGTGCCGGCAGCCCGGCGATGTTTCATCGCGACAGCGATCACTGGGCGTCGATCGCATGGAGTGCCTACGCCGAGCAGGCTCGGTCGCTGGCCGCGTTCTTCATCAGCGCCGGGCTGAAAGAGCAGGAGCACGTCGCGATGTGGTCCTTCAACAGACCGGAATTCCTGGTCGCCAGCACCGCGACGATGCTGGCGCGTGCCTGCACCGCTCCGCTCTATCAGACCTTGAGCGGAACCGAGGCCGCCTACGTCCTCTCGCACTCCGACGCGCCGATTGCAGTTGTGGAGGACCATGAGTTGCTCTCGCGGGTACTCGAGGTGCGCGACCGACTGCCTGCCCTGAGATGCGTCGTTCTCATGGAAGGCGCCGCACCTGACGGCGAGGAGACGTTCGTGGTGCCGTGGGCGCAGGCGCTGCAGCGAGGCGCGGATGCGCTGACGCAGGTAGCCGATGACCTGGACCGGCGAACCGATGCGGTGCAACCGAGCGACATCGCCACCCTGGTCTACACGAGTGGGACAACGGGACCGCCAAAAGCGGTGATGGCAACACATGGAAACCTGATCGCGGCCATCAACGCTCTGGGACCGATCGTCAACCTCTCGGCGGGCGACCGTGTTCTGAGCTACCTGCCATTGGCGCACATCCTCGAACGCCTCAACAGCGAGATCCGCCTGTACTGCGCGGGCAACGCGCTCTGGTTCGCCGCTTCCATCGTCGAGATGCCGGAGGAGGTGCGCGGCCTTCGCCCGACCTGCTTCGTCGGCGTGCCGCGGGTGTGGGAGAAGATGGCGTCAACCATCAACGCCGCGATCGATGCGATGCCCACGTCACGGCGGCGGCTGGCGCGGTGGGCGATCGCCGTGGGAGAACAGAGTGTCGATCAACGTCAGCGACGCGAGTCGCCGACCGCCGCGCAGCGTGTACGCCATCGCGTGGCAGACCGTCTGGTGCTCAGCCGCATCCGCGCTGAGACCGGTCTCGACCAGGCGCACACGCTCATCACCGGGGCCGCACCGATATCCGTGCAGGTGCTGCGCTTCTTCCACGCTCTCGGGCTCGAGGTCCTCGAGGGCTACGGGATGAGCGAGAACATGACCGTGACCGCCGTCAACCGGCGTGGCCAGGCGCGACTCGGCACGGTTGGACAGGTGGTTCCGGGGGTGGAGGTGCGCATCGCTGGTGACGGCGAGATCCTGATGCGGGGCGACGTGGTCTTTGCCGGCTATTACAAGGACGCGGCTGCGACTGCGGAGGCGCTGATCGACGGCTGGTTGCACACCGGCGACATCGGCGAGCTCGACAGCGAGGGGTATCTTCGAATCACCGATCGCAAGAAGGACCTGATCATCACCGCAGGCGGGAAGAACGTGTCCCCTTCGAACATCGAGCACGCGCTGCGCAGCGAGTTGATCGCGAATCCTGTTGTGATCGGGGACCGGCGACCGTACATCGCCGCGCTGCTGGCGCTCGACGCGTCTGGACTTCACGACTTCGCACACCGTCACGGCCTCCCGACCAAGCTCGATGAGCTGATGAGCCACCCCACGCTGCTCGACGAGATACAGCAACGCGTGGAATCAGTGAACAGCCACCTCGCCAACGTCGAGAAGGTGAGGCGTTGGCGGGTGCTGCCGGGAGAATTCGCAGTCGGTGTCGAGCTGACCCCGACCTTCAAGGTGCGACGCAAGGTCGTTGCCGAACGTTTCGCTGCGGAGATCGAAAGCCTGTACGAACAACCGACCGACGGCGACCATGACAACCCCTTGCCGACTGGACGCCCCGGAGCCGGTTGAGGCTACCTGCGCTCGAGGATCCCGCGAATGAATGCGGCCTGCCCGGTGTGGGTCACGTCGTCGTGGATCACGCTCACCAGCCGCACGCCCAGGGTTACCGGTGGATCCCAGCGGTCGTCCACGACCCGGTCGAGGTCGGCGTCGGTGAGGCCGGCGATATGCGCGAGGGTCGCCTCATGAACTGCGTCGTAGTACTGGCGAAGTGGCTCGGCGTCGACGACCACGGACTCAACCTGGTCCGACGTGTGCCCGTACCCGTGGTCCGAAGGTTCGAGCGGCAGCTTGAATCGATCCACCCAACCGGCCGACGTCCAGACCTGCTCGGTCCCGGCGGCGGCCGCGACGTGGTCGTCCTGGATGCGCGTGAGATGCCAGATCAGCCATCCGATCGAGTTCGCCTCGCTGTCCACGCGAAACGCAAGTTGCTCGCGGCTGAGGCCGTCGAGCACGTGATGAACGACCTCGCGGATCCTGCCGAAAGCATCCGCAAGCAACTCGGCGCTAGTCATTGGTTGCCTCCTCTGGCATATCGCGGCGGAAGGGTCGCGCCCACCAAGACCCTTCATCCATCATGAGGGTATGACCGAGCATCCCGAAGACCTGCCCTGGAACGACGTCCCCGCCGACTCAGACGCACCGCTGGGGAGCGCAGAACCTGATCCCGCAGAGGTGACCGGCGACGAGGACGACCCAGCCCAGCGCGACGAATCCCTGGCGGGACGTCTGCACGACGTCGATGAATACCGCCGTGAAACGCTCGATGAGCGCCTGAGCGAAGAGGAGCCCGATCGAGCCGCCCTCTCGCAGGAGCCGGAAGCAGGTGCATTGCAAGCGCCCGAGGCGGGCGATGACGACATCACGCTGGCGCGCGGTGAGCCGGACCCCTCCGACTCCGTTGAGGACGACGACGACGAATCCGCCGAGGACGCTGCCGTCCATGTCGTCCCCGACGGCCGGGGCTAGCAGCGCTCGGTTGATCGGCGCGCGTCCCAGCGTGGGCGAGTGCGACCACTAAGCTTCACCGATGGCGACTGCAACTCCCGGCCCGGGTCGAAGGCCGACGCCCGAAGCTCATCAGGGCCGGAACACGCTCGGGTACAACCCGATGCGCTGGCGGCGCTTCTGGGTGTTCATCATCGGCCTGCTCCTGATCAACATCATCGTCAGCAGCATCATCCAGTCCGCCAGCCAGCCGGCCTCGGTGACCATTCCGTACAACCTCTTCCTCGACGAGGTCAATGGCGGCAATGTGGTCAATATCACCGCGACCGGTGACGCGATCACTGGAACCACCAAAACCGCTGTCAGCGCAGGCTCAGGACAACCAAGCGCGAAGAATTTCCTGACGCAGCGTCCGTCATTCGCCAGCGACAACCTCGAGGCAGCGCTGCTCAAGAACAAGGTGAGCATCCTCGCGGAGCCGCCCAACCCTCCCACGCCATTCTGGGAGACGCTGCTCCTCTTTTTCGGGCCGACGCTGCTGATCGTTTTCGGCATCATCTACCTGATGCGCAGGAGTGCCGCAGCGCTCGGCGGGGGCGGCGCCGGCGGCCTTCTCGGACGGTTCGGGCAGAGCGGGGCACGCCTCTACAACGCCGAGCGACCTGACACCACGTTCGCCGACGTTGCAGGGATCGACGAGGTCAAGGCGGAACTCGTCGAGATCGTCGACTTTCTGAAGAAACCGGAGAAATATCAGCGGCTCGGCGGCACGATCCCGAAGGGCGTCCTGCTGATCGGAGCACCGGGAACCGGCAAGACACTGCTCGCCCGCGCGGTCGCCGGTGAGGCAGGGGTGCCGTTCTTCTCGATCTCCGCGTCGGAGTTCATCGAAGCGATCGTGGGAGTCGGCGCCGCCCGCGTGCGCGACCTCTTTCAGAAGGCGCGCGCTGCGCAACCGGCGATCGTTTTCATCGACGAGCTAGACGCCATCGGACGTTCGCGTTCGACCGGCGCTCGCCTTGGTGGCAACGAGGAGCAGGAGCAGACCCTGAACCAGATCCTGACCGAGATGGATGGTTTCGATCCGCACACCGGGGTGATCGTCCTCGCCGCCACCAACCGCGCCGACGTGCTCGACGCGGCGCTGCTCCGCCCTGGACGTTTCGACCGCAGGGTCACAGTGCCGTTCCCGGACCGGCGGGGCCGCCTCGAGATACTCCGCATCCACACGAGACACATTCCGCTCGGGCCGGACATCAACCTCGAGCTGACCGCCTCGCTCACCGCCGGGATGGTCGGCGCCGACCTGCGCAACCTCGCCAACGAGGCGGCTCTTGCCGCAGCCCGCCGGGACGCGAGCACGGTCTCGCAGATTGACTTCACCGACGCGCTGGAGAAGGTTGAGCTGGGATCGGAGCGCAAGCTCTCATTGACTGTGCTCGACCGCGAGAAGATCGCCTATCACGAATCCGGCCACGCATTGCTCGGGCTGCTCCAGCCCGGAGCCGACCCGGTCCGCCGCGTGTCGATCATCCCTCGCGGGCAGTCGCTCGGCGTCACCGTGCAGAGCCCGGTCGACGATCGCTTCAGCTATGGGGAGGACTACCTCCGAGGACGGATCACAGGAGCGCTCGGGGGCCGCGCGGCCGAGGAGCTCGTCTACGGCGTCGTCACCACGGGAGCCGAGAGCGATCTGCGCCAGGTGACTGCGGTCGCACGTCAGATGGTCGTGAAATGGGGCATGAGCCCGAAGGTCGGCGTGCTCAGCCTCGCGGATGACGACGGCCCGGGCCAGCCGCTGACCCTGACGCGACCCTACAGCGAGGAGACCGCTGCCCTCATCGACGAGGAGGTGCGACGCATCTGCCAGGAGTGTCTCCGCCAGGCTGTTGCGCTGCTCACGAGCAATCGCGACAAGCTCGATGCGCTTGTCCACGCGTTGCTCGAGCACGACACGCTCGGCGAGGCGGAGATCCTGGCAGTCACCGGAATCAAGGCCCCGGCTACGCTCCAGCCGCAGTGAGCTGACGCTCGAGCGGTTCCGCGACAGCCGTGTCCCTGAGGTCGAAGACGATCCGTCCGGTGACGGTGCCGTCGAGGACGTCCTGAATGGATTGATTCACGGTCTCGAGCGGGCGCGTCTCGCGGATCACATGGGTGCGTCCGCGCGCGTGCAGCTCGTACACCTCATCGAGATCCTTGCGCGTGCCGACGATCGAACCAACGATGGTGATGCCGTTGAGCACCGTCTCGAAGATCGGGATGCGGACCGAGTTGTCGGCCGGTAGCGCGACGAAGACCAGCGTGCCCTTGCGCCGCAGCGATGCGAATGCCTGCTCGAATGCACGCGGCGACACCGCCAGTGCGATCGCGGCGTCAGCGCCTCCGAGTTTCTGGATCGCCTGCACCGGATCCTCCCGGGCGGCGTTCACTGTGTAATCCGCTCCGAGTTGCTTCGCCATGGCGAGCTTGTCCTCGGTGAGGTCGACAGCGACGACAGTGGCACCCGCGATCTTCGCGTACTGCACTGCCAGGTGTCCCAGGCCCCCGACGCCGAAGACTGCGACGAGGTCTGACGACCGGGCGCCCGAGGCCTTCACCGCCTTGTACGTGGTGACGCCGGCGCACGCCAGCGGGGCCGCGTCGAACGGATCGAGGCCCGCGGGAACGATGCCGACGTAGGCTGCAAACGCCTTGGCGTACTCGCTGTACGCGCCGTCCATCCCGTATCCGGTGTTGACCTGCTTCGCACAGAGCGTCTCCCATCCGGACACGCAGAACTCGCAGGTGCCGCACGCGTAACCGAGCCACGGAAGCGCGACACGATCACCTTCCTTGACGCGGGTCACCCCGCCTCCGACGCGGGTCACGATGCCGACGCCCTCGTGGCCCGGCACAAACGGGAGGGTCGGCTTTATGGGCCAGTCGCCATGCGCAGCGTGAATGTCAGTGTGGCAGAGCCCCGAGGCCTCGATGCGGACGACGATCTCGCCGTGGCCCGGTGTCGGAACCGGACGATGCTCGATGACGAGTGGTTGACGGAAATCACGAACGACTGCGGCTTTCATCAGTTCCTCCGGGGCGAGTTGGTGTGTGCTGATGAGCGTAGCCGTGCTGCCGACCGGCATACCAGGGGCCTTTGGCATCAGAGGCAGTCGCCTTTGGTCCCGACGTAGCCACTCCCAATATGTGAGACTCGGGCCCGCGAGCGCATCTCGCACAGGGGAGCCGAAGGAACCATGCACGCAAGAAGGGATGAATCTCCGCGCATGTCTGAAGACACGCTGATCTTTCGGATCTCGCCGGCCGGGCTCAGCCTTGTCGGTGGGAGCGGACGCGGTGCCGTTTGGACCGGCATCGTTGATCTGGCGCTCGAGGAGGAGCCGCTCGCGACACGGGTCCACGGCTCCAGCCGGCCGGCGAGAGTTGACGGCGCCGGCGAGCCTGTCCGAGTCATCGGCCCGTACTGGGCGAAGCACGCCGTCCTGGTTCCGGTGGGCGGTGAGCACCTCGTCGTTTTCGGCGGTGACGAGCCCTCGCCTGACCCCGATGCCACCCTGGTCCCCGCTGCGGCGCACCTCGTCGCAGAGGTCCAGAAGGTGTCCCCGGCGAAGCTGCTCGCCGATGAGCTCGAAGTCGTGCATGCCATCCGCGACCTCATCGAGTATCGACCCGAGCTCGTGGTCGAGACTGCGCGCCACATCGCCGGCAAGGCTGCCGAGCCGCTTGCGTGCGAGGTGGGTGCGGTGCTGCTGCACTCCAACGGCAGCCTGGTTGCCGAGGTGGTGACCCGGAACTGGTCACAGCAGCTCGATTCCGCGGCGATCCGAAGCACGCTCATCACCTTGTTCGAACGCGCGGAGCAGGGAGCGTTCGTGGAACTCGAGCTAAAAGCAGCGGCGGGCGATGCCCTCGGGCGCGATCAGGGACTGGTCGCGCGCTTCGCCGTTCCGATCGGCCATCCAAAGCCTTTTGGGGTACTCGTGGTCGCGCACGCGGCCACGCGCGCCCGCGGCTTCACCAACCTCTGCCAGCGCATCGGATACGCGCTCGCCGAGGTGGCCGAATCGCTCCTCGTGCAGGCGATCTCGCGCGAAGAGCTCTCGGCAGACCGCGACCGTTTCGCGCGTCAAGCGCGCATCGATCCTCTCACCGGGCTGGAGAACCGCGCCGCGTGGGACGAGCATGTCGTCGCGGAAGAAGCCCGGCGCGGTCGCTACGCGCGGTCGGTCACGATCGTGAGCGCGGACCTCGACAATCTCAAGTCCGTGAACGACCGCTACGGGCACGAAGCCGGCGACCGTTTGATCCGAGCCGCCGCCAACCTCCTTCGCAGGCACGCTCGAGGGTCGGATCGCATCGCCAGGGTCGGGGGTGACGAGTTTCTGATACTCATGCCCGAAACTGACGAGCACGGCGCTGGGCGCTACCTCTCCCGCGTCCGCGCCGCCCTCCGCCGTATCCAGGCGACCGAGGTGTCGGCGCTGCAGCTCTCCTTCGGCGCGGCCACCGCGCGTGAGGGCGAGTCACTCGCCACGGTCACAGGGCGGGCGGACGCCGCGATGTACGCTGCGAAGAAGCGCCGTTTCCGCCGGTCGCTGGAGGCTTCGGGGGCCTGAGCCGCTATGCGACCGCGGCCAGGGCCGCCGGCCGGAACCGTGCCACCACTTCGTCCGCCGTGATCGGACGGCTGATCAGATAGCCTTGAAGCTCGGTGCAATGGCGCTTCACCAGGTACGCGCGCTGCACCTCGGTCTCAACCCCCTCGGCCACGATCTTCAGGCCGAGGCTGAGCCCCATGGCGATCATCGCGTCGACGATCGGTGCGCTGACATGCTCCGAGACGATCGAGCGGACGAATGACAGGTCGATCTTGAGCGTGTCCACGGGGAAACCCTGCAGGCGGCTCAGCACCGAATACCCGGTGCCGAAGTCGTCGATCGCGATGCGCACGCCCAGGTCGCGAATGCCCTGCAGCAGGGCCAGCGCCTCGCCCTGCTGGGGTACGGCGGCGCTTTCGGTGACTTCGAGCTCGAGCAGCCTCGGGTCCAGCCCCGTCTGTTTGAGCGCGGCGAGAACGCGATCGATGAGCCCGCAGCTCACCAGGTTCCGTCCCGACACATTCACCGCCACCGGCACGGCGCCGACGGCGGACGTGGCCCAGGCTTGAGCCTGTCGACACGCGGCCGAAAGCACCCACGTGTCGAGGTCGTTGATGAGCCCGCTCTGCTCCGCTATGGGGATGAACTGATCGGGAGCGATCAGGCCACGGAAGGGATGATTCCACCGGACGAGCGCCTCGACGCCGGCCATGTGCCCGGTTCGGGCATCCACCTTCGGTTGATACATGAGCACGAGCTCACCGCGACCGATACCCGACCGCAGATCCTGCTCGAGGGTCAGCCGCTCGATGGCCGTGACATGCATGTCCTCGGAAAAGACCGCGTGCCGATCCTTACCGTCAGCCTTACCGGCATACAGAGCCGCATCCGCGTTGCGGACGACGTCGGTGGCTGCCCCCCCACCCGATGACGTCGCCACGCCGATGGTTGCGCTGACGGTCAGGAATCGTCCGGCGACGGCAAAGGGGGCGCGGAGGAGTTCGCGGATGCCCTCCGCCGCGCGCGAAGCTGCGGCGGGATCGGCGAGATCCTCCAGGAGGATCGCAAATTCGTCACCACCGAGACGCGCAGCCGTGTCGCCGGCCCGGATTCCTGTCGTCAACCGGCGCGACACCTCGAGCAGGAGCGCATCGCCGGCGGCGTGACCGAGGCCGTCGTTGACCGTCTTGAAGTTGTCGAGGTCCAGCATCAGGACCGCGTAACAGCCGGTCCCGCGAGCGAGACGCTGATGAGCATGTTCAAGGCGATCCCCGAAGAGCGAACGGTTCGGCAGGCCGGTGAGCGCATCGTGAAACGCCTGGTGCTCGAGCTCGCGCTGCAGCCGCGTGCGGTCGGTGACATCCGTCGAGCAAATGATCATCGCCGACTCGCCCTCGAAGATCGTTTCGCGTGTGTCAATCTCGACGTCAAGCACGCCACCATTCTTGATTTCGTGGCGAATGCCGTCGAAGTGCGTGCGTCCTCCCCGCATCGCATGCAGGTTGCTGCGCAGCAGCGCTCGATCCTCAGCGGGACGTATCTCGGCGAGCGTGAGTGCGAGAAACTCAGCACGGTTGTGTCCATACATCGCGATCGCGGCATTATTGACTGCAAGAAAGGTCAGGTTGCCGTCCTCGGTGATGAGTGCCGGCAGCCTGGTCACCATCATCGCCTGCGGATTCTCATCGAACAGCGATCTGAATGTCTCCTCGCGTGTCAAGGTGACGCGCGCCTCGGATACCAGGGCCGCTGACGTCGCTACTTGTGCAGCAATCGCGGCGCGTCTGCGGCGCGCGAACACCCCAAAGAGGAGGGTCACGACACCCGAGCCGGTGACAATACCGATCGAGGCGACGAAGGCGATTGTCACGCCGCGTGCCGCACTCGATGCCTCCGCCTCGCTGACAGTTGCCAGCTTGCCATCGAGTGCTGTGAAGGCCGGATCGCCAAGTGCGACATTCAGTGTGTCGGCCGAGAGGACGTCACCCCGAAGCAGGGCGGATATCTCGTCGGAGGCTGCCAGCTGGTAGATGGCGGTCATCCCGGCGATCATTCCTCGGGTAACGGTCGACGTCTCGGTGGCTTGAACGAGCACAAGGGCCTGATTCGCCGCGGCTTGACGGGTCGCTGTCAAGCGAGGGGAGTCGAGGATCCCCTCCTGTTCGACGGCGATCGCGGTGCGAAGGGAGCCGATCGATTGCGCAGCCCGCTCACTCTGACTCGACCAGTCATGCAAACCGACAATGGCGGCGACGACACCGAGCGTCAGCAGGACGGCGGCCGCGCTGTTCAGCCAGAAGTGACGGTCCCGTGATGACGGGCGCTTTGTGTCATTGCCTCGTCTCACTACCTGCCTCATGACGATCGCGGAGCCAGCGTCGGCTGCCGTCGACAGCATCAGGCTACGAGCGCGAGCGATGATATTCCGGAGGGTCGGTGCCTGCGAGCAATCCCGGAACGGCGCCGCAATCTCTGCGCGGTTCCTCCTATGCGGCCACGACGGCGTCAGTCAGGGTGTCGATACCTGCGAGGCGCGCGGCCAACTCCGGGCTCAGCGCATAGCGGGCCATAAGCGCGCTCGGAGCGGTGTAGCTGACCTTGGTCTGACTCCCGTCCGCCCAGACGAGGATCTTGAGCGGCAGATCGAGGGCGGCGAGCGGTGAGGCCTGCATGACCGGCGTTCCCGCCAGTGGTGAGCCGAAGACGACGACCTTGGTATCCCGCAGGGTCAGCCCGACGCCGGCGGCGGCTCCGCTGTGGTCGATCACCGCGAAGACCTTCATCCCTTTCGAGGTCACGAGTGCCAGGAGACGCGCCACCGTGTCTTCTACCGACAGCGGACTCTGTTTGGTGATCGCGCCGGATCGATCGTCGTGCTGATTGGGATCTGGTTCACCGGTCATCGCCGCTCCTCAGTGGTGCAGTCGAGTTTGCTCGATATCGTTGTGATTCATGCCGAAGTAGTGGGCAACCTCGTGCAGCACGGTGTCGTGGACCTGGTCGACCAGTTCCTCACGCGTCCTGGACCATCGTTCGATGTGGTGCTGGAGCAGCACGATCCGCTTCGGATACCCGGTCGCGCTGAACGTCGATTCGGTGCTGCCCTGGAAATAACCAAGCACACGCTGATCGATCCCTCCGCCGAGGTCGTCCTCGGTAGCGTCCTGCTGGATCGTTATCAGCAGGTTGTCGGCATCCATCTGAGCGCGAAGCGCCGGCGGGATGCTCTCCAGCGCCTCGGCGGCGATGCGCTCGAACTCGTCAGCGGAGACGTGATACGCCACCCATTGAGAATGTCACACGGCCGGCGAACGGGTGCGACCACCGCGGGTCACGGCTACGCCGGCCGCGACGCCGATGGCCGCGGTGACCACGATGGAGAGCAGTGCCGCGAGCAGGTCCGGCTTGTTGGTCATGAGAAACACGATTCCAACAGCGATCGAGAGCCGGGTCAGCCAGGAGATGACGAAACCCCGGCTCTGAAGGCTCGTCCCGGGCGCGGCGCCGGCCGGCAGCTGCCGGATCGTCAGGCTGAGGCGGATGCCGTTGACGGCCCCAAGCACCGCGATCAGCACCCACGCAAGCAGCCCGACCGCGAGCCACGGAACCCATCCCCAGGACGAGATCATCATGTACAGCCCCGATGCCAGGATCGTGACCACTGACGCGGGGCCGAAAACCCGCGCGAGGCCCAGGACGCCTTCCCACTGCCGGACGGCAGAGTCGGTGGTGGCGCGGCGGAGCTGGAAGAGGCCGATTCCCTCGGCGGTGAACGCCGTGGTCAGGAGCAACGAGCCGAGGATGTGGACGAACAGGGCGAAGGCATACAGAGTCATCAGCGTTCCTCACCGTGGATCCGGGTCGAGTACGGCGTCACGCTTTACAGCATACACAGTGTAAGCTGAAATGCAACCATGAGCCCCCGACCCTACGAGCTGAAGCAGCGTCGCTCCGACATGGACGCGACCCGAATCAGGATCATCGTCGCCGCCCAACGCGTGCTGGTCGGCAGTGACGCCTTCACCCTCGAGGCTGTGGCGCGCGAAGCGGGTGTTGCTCGCGTCACCGTCTACGACCGTTTTGGCGGTCGCGAGGCTCTCGTGGAAGCGATCTTCGATGACCTCGCCGAGTTGGGCGGCCTGACCCAGCTCCCCGATGCCTTCGGACAGGCCGACCCGATTGCCGCGCTGGAGCGGTTCGTGGAGATCTTCTGCGGTTTCTACTCCACACATCGGCTGCTCCTGAGACGCCTCCACGCGATGGTGGTGCTCGGTCGAAGCGCCCTGGGGAGCTCCGAACGAGACACGCGCCGGCTCGAGGGGCTCAGGGTGCTGCTCGGTCGCGTCGCTGAGGGCGGCCACCCCGGCGCCGATCACGCCGACGTTGTCCACGCCGCCCACGTGCTCACCGGGTTCGCCTTCATCGACGCCTTTGCGGGCGCGGGTGCGGACCCCGTCGACGTCGCTCCCGATGTGATGGCCCTCGTCAAACGCGTCGCGAAGCTGGACTAACCCCGCGCCGAAAGCCGCAGGTGGTGGTTCGGCCCGCTTGCCCTATCCTCGTGCGTCCATGACTATCAGCAACACCGATTTCGCCATCGAGGTCGCCGCGCTGCACAAGTCCTTCGGCAAGGTGCATGCGCTGCGCGGGATCGATTTCGCGGTTCCTCGCGGAAGCGTGCTCGGCATGCTCGGACCCAACGGCGCCGGCAAGACCACCGCGGTTCGCGTCCTGACCACGCTGCTGCGCCCGGATTCGGGCCGGGTCACCATCGAGGGCTACGACGTGGTCCGGGACGCCGCTGCCGTCCGTCGCCGGATCGGGCTTGCCGGCCAGTCGACGGCGATTCAGCTCGAGCTGACCGGGCGTGAGAACCTCGAGATCATGGGGCGCCTCAACCACATGCCGCGATCGAGCGTCCGGGGACGGGCCGCCGAGCTGCTCGAGCGATTCGATATTGCGGACGCCGCCGACCGCCCGGCAAAAACGTACTCGGGCGGCATGCAACGGCGGCTCGACCTGGCGGCAAGCCTCGTCGCCGAGCCGTCCGTGCTCTTTCTCGACGAGCCGACCACCGGCCTCGACCCCTATGGGCGCCTCGGGATGTGGGACATCATCCGGGAGCTGGTCGGCCGGGGCGCGACGCTGTTGCTGACCACGCAGTACCTCGACGAGGCCGATGAGCTTGCGAACACGATCGTGGTCGTCGACCACGGCCGGGTCATCGCCTCGGGGACGCCGAATCAGCTCAAAGATCAGGTCGGAGGCGATCTCCTGGAATTCGCGGTGCCTGACCGAAGCCGGGTCGACGACGCGATCACTGCCGTCGCCGGACTGTCGGATTCCGCGCCGACCGTCGAGCCGGCGACGAGGCGCGTCAAGGTTGCAGTCGGAAGCCGCGGGTCGACGGCGCTCGTCGAAGCCGTGCGGCGCCTGGACGCCGCAGGTGTCGTGACCGAGGACCTTGCTCTGCACCGGCCTTCGCTTGACGACGTTTTCCTGGCGGTCACCGGTCACGCAACCGAGGCGACGCCGGAAACCGGGAGCAAAGCACGCAAAAGCCCAGCCGCAGGAGTGCCGTCATGACCGCAATCGCAGAACCGCTCGACACCAGGGTTCGGCCGAGCGCAGCGCAGATGGCCCGCTGGGCGATCAGCGACTCACTGGTGATGACGCGCCGCAATCTCCTGGTCTGGCTGCGCGTCCCCGCGTACATCGTGTTCACCGTGGTGCAGCCGGTGATCTTCGTGCTGCTCTTCCGATACGTGTTCGGCGGCGCCATCCATACGGCGAGTTCGGGCGGGTACGTGAATTATCTGATGCCGGGCATCATCGCCCAGACCGCGGCATTCGCAACCTTCGCGACCGCGATCGCTCTCGCGCAAGAAGCAACCAAGGGTGTCATCGACCGCTTCCGCGCCATGCCCATGGCCCGCTCCGCCGTGCTTGCCGGCAGGCTGATCGCCGACTCCATCCGGATGCTGATCGTCATCCTGGTGATCATCGGCGTCGGCTACGCGGTCGGCTTCCGCTTTGAAAACGGGGTGGTCGGCGCAATCGGCATGGTGCTTCTCGCCGAAGCGTTCGGCATCGCCGTCTGTTCAGTTTCGGCGTTCGTGGGACTCGCGATCAAGGACGAGGAATCGGTGCAAGCCTTCGGTTTGATCTGGATATTCCCGCTGACCTTCGTAAGCTCTGCTTTCGTCCAGGTCTCGACGATGCCGAGCTGGCTGCAGGTCTTCGCGAACAACCAGCCGGTGACCCTCGTCATCAACGCCATGCGCTCGATGGCGCTGGGTGGCCCGGCGTTCCCGTTGAACCCAGCACTCTGGGAGAGCGTCGTGTGGCTCGCGGGCGTGCTGATCGTCTTCGTCCCGTTGGCGGTACGGAGTTACCGGCGGGTCGGCTAGAGACCCCCCGCCCCGTTCGGGCTTCCGATGCCGGTCGGTCCGTCATAGCCCTTGACGGCGTTGCAGAGGTAGTCGTGAATCCCGCCGCAGAATCCGTTGGAGCCACCGACAACGTCGAAGAAATCGCTGACGTGGTGATACGGAAATGACGAGGCCATCGTCTTCCCGTTGCCCGCAAGGCCAACGACACCAGCGACAAATGGCGAGGACGCGCTCGTCCCGCCGACGGCGATCCACCCGGGGTTGAGTCCATCGAATCCGGGCGGAAAGCTCGTGTCGTACACGGCCAGGCCAGGGTTGGGGTCGGCGTCGGCCGAAACGTCGGCGACCATGCGCATCGAGCAGCGGGTATCGTGCTGCCACGAGGGCTTGGTGATGTAGGCAGAGCAACCGCTCGACGCCCCGTTCCACGCAATCTCCGAATACCCTCGCGCGCTGGTCGCGGGTGAGAGTGACGTGCCACCAACAGCGATGACGCTCGACATGACCGCCGGGAAGTTCGCCGGGCCGAACCCGAAGTCACCGGTGGAGACGAGGATCGCCGTCCCTGGATGGCGGTAGTACTTCTCGTACTGCTGCATCCCGTTGAACTCCGGCAAGCCATAGCTGTTGGAGATTGCCGCCACGCCGAGGCCTGCCGCAGTGTCTTCGGAGATTCCGAGATCCAGAACGGAGGGAGACGACCCCTCGACGAGCACGATGTGACAGCGAGGGCAACCGGCCGAGACCATGTCAAGGTCCAGCGAGATCTCGATGCCCCACCCGGGATCGGCAATCGGATACGGCCCGGCTGCGCCACTCTCATTTAGCTTGCGGAAGCAGCCATTCGATGTGGTGCATGGCGCGAGCCCGTTCGCGCTGCGGTAGGTCGCGAGGTCCGACTCGGCGGTGGGATCGTCGTACGCATCCACGAGCGCAATGGTCTGCCCCGCCCCCCGGGTGATCGGCAGCTTGTAGGCCGATTCGAGTTGGGACGCGCTGTATCCGATGATCGTCCCCGTAGACCGCGCAATCGGAAGACCGGTCACGACATCGGCGAGACAGTGCGCGGTGCCGGGCGCGGGAGTTGCGCACACCGGAGTCGAGCTCGCACCGGCATCAGCGGCCTGACTGATCGTACCCCCCGCGACCGAAGCCACCAGCAGCGACCCGATCGCGATCCACTGAGTCTTCACTGTGGTGTTCCTTTCATGTGGGCGACCGTCTTCATGGAAATGCGTACGCGTTGAAGATCGTCTGGTCGAGAACGCCGCCCTTGGCATCGGTGACATGGATACGGATCGCAGCCGTGCCGGCGGTCGTCGGATCCGTGTAGCTGACCGCGAATCTGTTGGCGCCGCTCGCACTCACGTGGGCGGGAACCCAGGTCGTGCCGCCGTCGAACGAGACCGAGACCTGTGCCGACGTCGCGGCGATGGAGACGCCGAGGATGTGCGATACCCCTAGCTGGAATGTCACCGGTCCTGACGCCACGTGACCGGTCTCGTCCTCGGGAAGCTGATAGTTCGGGAGCATCAGTGCCACGACGCTGCAACCCAAACTTGTGCCACTGAAGCACACCCATCCCGTGGGGGGTTGCGTGCTCGTGGACGCGGGGGTGGAAAAGCTCCACGTCGTCGTCTCAGCCGTGGACAGGGTTCGCCAGGGTGCGGTCATGGCGACGCTGTACTGCAGCTGGTAGTGGGCGGGGCCGGACGCGATCGGAACCGCGACGCCGAGCGGATCCTGTCCCGTGTTGATCGCGACGCCGTCCTGCCAGATCGTGTATGCGTCAGTTTCCGTAAGACCCGGCGTCGGGAAGTTGGGGAAACCGTAATGACCCGGCGGATTGTCCCCGAAGGGAAACACGGACAGCTCGAGCATCCCTGCTTCGACACAGGCCGGGCAGCCCTGGATCAACGGGACACTGGCGGCGGCCCCGGTGTCGACTGGGAC
>CABECQ010000295.1_pt1 | contig 22981 bp, 20 predicted proteins | sample 3132861 | NCBI WGS metagenome assembly CABECQ01 (sample SAMEA5534327, study PRJEB31848) | metagenome | biome: tundra; feature: field; material: soil | place: USA | collected 2013-05 | depth 0.15 m | reverse complement strand
TCGGAGGCTTGCCCTGGAGGGATGGGGCCGAGCGCCAGCCCCACGTCGCCGCCCACCGCCGCGATGATCCAGACGATGACGACGACCCGGATTGCGGTCGCTCTATTTCTCATCGCTCAGCCCACCTGCAGCTCGCCGGCCATGTAGCCGAGAGTCTGCATCGGGCCGCCGTTGCCATAGAGCGTTCCCGCCCCACACGGCACGAAACACTGCCAGCGGAAGAGTCCCTTCTGGTCAGGAACGACGAAGTCGAACTCGACGACGTTTTGGGTTGCGCTCCCGGAGATGCCCTCAAGGGGAACACTGACCCCCAGGTCCGGAACCGTGAACGTGTGCGCCGGGGTCGTCGGGTCGATCGCCTGCACCACCTTGCCGTTGACGGTCATCGCGTCGTTGACCGTGCCTCGGACCAGCGAGAAGTAGGGGTTGCGCAGCCCGGACGGGCTGTCCTGCTGGTCGATGGTGATGTGCACCACCGCTCCGGCCGGCACCTTGAGGTAGGTGGTGGGCAGATAGGACACCCACGCCGGATGCGGTCCGTACCCGATGGTGCCGACTGTCGTGAGCGTGAAGTTGACGACCGGTTTCCCCTGGATCGTCGCGGAGGTGGATGTCGCTGTGATCTGTTCGGGCGTCGGATTCAGGAAGCGTGTCACGAAGAAACCGACCGCCACTCCTGCCACCACCACGCCGGCCACGAGGATCCAGATTCTCGATCGCATGTGTGCCTACACCTCTATATGTACGCGGCCATTGCGGAAGCAACACCGTCGAAGAGGACTACCGCGGGGAACGTCGCGTGGAGACGGCCACTGTACCGAGCCAGCGCGCTCAGCCAGACCCGCGACGCCGAGGAAGCGATGAATCCGGGCACCAGTTCTCCACTCAACAGGCTGCCGGTTCGTACTGACGGCGACATGATCGCGGTGTTGTAGGGGTTCCGTCAAGCCCCCTCGTCTGGCGTCCCGCGATGCGCACAATCGCAAGGGGTTTGCGCGACTGTTTGCGCAGACTTGCGCAGGTGCCGATTGCACGCGGGCACGCTGATTGAGCGCCGCGGATCCATCTCTGTCGGCAATGATTCGGGCGGCGGTTGTCGTCCCTTATCGGTCCGCGGACGGGCCGATGAGCGCGGCGTCCCGTGTCTCAGGTGCGACGAGTGTCTCATCAGGTACAGGCGGCTGCGCAACGTGCTCGGGGGACACCGAGCTGACCGGCTTGCGGGATGCCTTGGCTGCGCTCGACAGACCCACCCAGACGGCGATCAGCACGCCCGCGATCAGCACGATCCCGGCGATGCTGTGCCCGTCGCCCTGATGCTCCACGAACAGTGCAACCGCAAGCAGGGCGACCACCGCGACGACCGCGACCGCACCGTCGTCGACGAACAATCCCCAGATCTCCAGGGCGATCGCTCGGATCACTCGCTCCACTCCGCCTACTGACGACGCCTGACGGCGCGGTCGCCGCAGGAACCAGACGAAGGCGAGCGACGCGAGGCCGTAGGCCGCCACCAGGATCAGCAGGCTCAGGTCGTCGCCCCACCAGTGGACGCCGATGCCTTCGCCGCTGAAGAAGGTGCCGAACGAGGTCAGCATGATCCCGACCACGTACTTCATCGCGTTCTCCGGGACTCGCGTCAGCGGGCGCCGGAAGGCAATGCCTGCGCCCGCGACGATGACCAGTGCAACGACCGCGCCGATCACGGCCGAGGGGATGTCCTGCAGGCCGCCAAGTGCCACGACGATGAAAACCACCTCGAGACCTTCGAGGAACACCCCGCTCAGGGCAGTGGTCACGCCTGCCCGATCGAGCCCGGACGAGACCGACCCCGATGCCGTGAGCATCTCCTTTGTCTCTTCAAAGATCTTGGCCTCGTCGTGCGCCGATTTCAGGCCACTCGAGCGGAGGATGGCCTTGTGGAGCCACTTCAGCCCGAAGAGGAGGAGAAAGACGCCGACCACCGTCCGGGCGGCATCGATCGACACCCTCGAGGTGATCGTGATTCCGAAGACGGCCACCAGGACAGCGAGTGCCACGAAGCCGACTGCCATCCCCACGAAGGCGCTCCGCCACCCTTTGAAAAGGCCGACGGCGAGGACGATGGTCAGTGCCTCGACCCACTCGACCCCCGCCGCAAGAGCGGTGGCGAGCAGCACCACGATGCTCATCGGGCGACGCCCGGCTCGCTGAAGCCACGCATGCCGTCTAGCATGCCTCGTCGGTCCCGTCGAGGGCGACCACCGAGGCGCGCGGCCGAACCCGCGCGGCCTCGGCGGCCGATGACCCGATCCGGCTCAGTTCTGACCGAGGTCGAACGGACGGAGGAAGCGGGTCGGCTGGAACACGATGAAGGCCGCGGGCACGGTGTTGTACGTGGGCCCGAGCGCGGTTGCTGCAGCCTCCAGATCATCCGCCGCCGTGGTATCGCCCCACATGCCGGTGTTCACGCGGTGAATCAGCGTCTGGAAGGCGGCGATCGTCTCCGCCGGCGTAAAGGTGCAGTGACCGGCGCGACTCACGTAGCCCTCGCGGAGATTCTGGGCGTCGCCCGCGTCCTGGGCGACGGCCCGATAGGCCTGCTCCGCCTGGTTGACGACCAGACCGTCGCCGGTCGTGTGGAGGGTGAGCACCGGCAGATCGAGATCGCCGTTGAAGGTGATGTACTTGGTCAGGTACTTCACCGCCGTGGGGTCCGCGGCGATCGGCCTCGAGGCCTGGAGGGTCGCGAGATCGGCGCTCAGGCTGAGGCCGGCGGCTGAATACAACCCCTGGACCTCGGCGTAATCAGAGGACATGGCGAGCTGCCGCGTGAAGTTGACGCCGGTGGTCCAGGACACGTTGCCGCCCGCCCGGGCCTCCAGCTCGGCCCGGAGTAGATACGCAAATGGACCGTCGACCTGCGACTGCCAGAGGAACTGATTCGCCTCCTGGGTGACGTAGTCGGTCGGGGCGGGCTCAGGGCTTGCCGGGTTGAACCAGCCCGGAACGTCGCCGAGCGCGCTGGCGAGAGCGATGCGAGCTCTTCCCTGCGGCGTGGCCTGCGCCGCGGCGAACAAGGTCTCGGCGATCCCGAGGTTGGTGGTCGGGTCGGTGATGTTGACCACCTGCAGGCCGGAGGCGGGGCCGAGGAGTTGCTGCACCGCAACCGCCGCGTCCAGCGCCACGTTCCACGTGCCCACACCTCCTCCAACCACGCCGCACATCGGGAGCGCCGCGGTGAAGCGATCAGGTGCGACCTGGAGCAGGGCAGCTGTGATCATTCCGCCGAGCGAATGACCCCAGGCGATCGTCCGGGTGGGGGTGCCGACTCGCCGGTCGAAGGTGTTCAACGTCGAGAGCTGATCCGGAATCGCCTGCTGGAGCGCCCAGCCCGTGGTTGCGTAGGACGATCCGGCAAGCGCATAGCCGTTGCTCAGCAGCCACTGGCCGGTGAGCGGGTCCCCCACGTCGGTCGCCGGGTTCGGGCTTCCGGGCGTGACGTAGCCGTGGCTGTACAGGACGAGCGTCCCATTCCAATTGGCTGGAACCTGGATCAGGTAGGTGGCACCGTCGTGCAGCGTGCCCGTGAGTGTCCGAGCGTGCCCTGATGCCAGGACGGTGGGCGCGGCGCCGAATGCCAGAGTTCCCGCCCCGAGTGCGATGGCGCACACGACTGCCAGACGGGCCCGTCGTGTCGTTTGCCTGCGATGCATGGTGCAACCCCCGTTGATCACGCCGACGGCGTCAGGGCGCCGACGCTACTCCGCGAGGACCACGCGGGTCAAGACGACCGGTTCGACAATGGGCGGCTAACCGGCTCCGAGTTGCACGGGCTGAGCCAGGCGGAGATCGCGGGACGACCTTCCCACCCGCACCGTGTACGAGCCCGGCGGCCAGACCCAGCCGCCCGCGCCTGTGTCGAAGCGGGCGAACGCGCGAGCGGGGATCACCATCCGTGCCTCCGCCGTCTGACCTGCATCGGCTTCGACGGTGGCGAACGCCGCCAGGACTCGTAGCGGCCGGCCGGGATCATCGTCGGGGGCCTCCAGGTAGACCTGCACCACGTCGCGGCCGGCACGCTGACCGGCGTTGCGCACCGTGACCACCACCGGAAGGTCCTGATCTCGTAGCAGCGCATCGGATTCCAGCACGAGCGAGTCGTAGCTCCACGCGGTGTAGCCGAGGCCATGGCCGAAGCAGAAAAGTGGCTCGCGCTCGCTGCGGTCATAGCCGCGGTAGCCGACCAGCAGACCCTCCGAGTACGCGATCTCTCCTCCCTTGGGGATGGCGTCGAGAACCGGTGAATCGGCCGCTCCACGAGGAATCGAGATGGGCAGGCGCCCCCCCGGCTCGACAAACCCGAGCAAGCAGTCGGTCAGTGCCTCGCCGAACGCCTGGCCCGGGAGCCAGACCTGGATAAGCGCTGCGACATCGTCAACCCAGGGCATCAGCACCGGCATCCCCGAATTGACGATGACCACAGTATTCGGTTGCACTGCGGCAACCCTTCTGACGAGCTCGTCTTGCCGCCCCGGAAGGGACAGAGTGTCCCGGTCGTACCCCTCGCTCTCCGTCCCCTCCGCCGACCCGACCACGACCACCGCGACGTCGGCTTCACGTGCGGAGGCAACCGCCTCGTCGATCAATTGGTTCTCGTCGAGTCGCGGGGTGACTCCGAGCCGCATCGTGACAAAGCCGGCCTCCGGCCCGCGGACATTGGGCCGGTACGCCGCTCGGATCTCCACCTCGCCACCCGCCTTGAGCTCGATGGGCACACGCAGTTCGGGTGGGCGCGATAGGGCCTCGACGACCTCGGTGGGATGGAGGGTCGTTGCCTCCGCGAGCACCGATCCGTCGATGGCGATGCTCAGCACCCCAACGCCGGCGACACCGACGACGTGTGGTCCGTCCACCGACGCCCGATAGCGTGCGCGCATGACCAGCTCCGAGCCTGGCTGATGCACTGCCGAAGGCAGGCCATCCCACCACGTGAGCACGCTCCTCGGGATCGAATTGTCGTGGCGCAGGGTTCCATCGGCGTCGCGCACCTCGACATGCACGCCGGGCGCTCCGGACACCGGGTCGCGCAGGGTGCCATCCCGGGGCTGCGGAATCGTCGCCCACGTCACGCACCCCTGGTGCACGTCCACCGCATCGAACTCACCCAGCGTGAGCAGGGAATCGGCCAGTCCGGGGCGGACAACGGGAAGGACGCGGACGCTGCCGCCGCCCTGGGTCTGCGGCTCGATCGCATTGGGACCGATCAGTGCCACTCGCCGCATGTCGGTGGGCTTCAGGGGCAGCAGCCCATCCTGGTTGCGCAGCAGCACGAATGACCGCGAGGTGACCTCACGCAGGAGCGTTGGATCGATGAACGTTCGACCCGCCGTCATCGGCTCGGAGTGATGGCCGTCGGCGCCGTCCGGCGAATCAATCTGCGACACCCCGTTGAGCGCACCCACGCGGCGGGCGAGGCGCAGCAACCGCGAGACCTTGTCGTCGACGACCACTTCGGGCACCGTGCCCTCGCGCACCGCCGCGACCAGCTGGTCGCCCCACGGTCCCCGAGGTCCGGGCATCACGAGGTCGAGACCCGCCAGTGCGGTCGGCTCGGTCGTCCTCGTGGCCGACCAGTCCGAAATGACGACCCCCTGAAACCCCCACTCGTCCTTGAGCAGATCGCGGAGCAGGGTTGGGTTGGCGGTCATGGTGTGTCCGTTGACCGAGTTGTACGCGGCCATCACCATGGCCACGTCGGCCTCGAAGACGCAGGCCTCGAACGGCGCGAGGTACAGCTCTCGCAGCACCTGGTCGCTGATCCGCGCGTCATAGGTGCGCCGGTCGGTCTCGGAATCATTGGCAACGTAGTGCTTGGCGGTCGCGCCAACCCCCGACCCCTGCACACCGCGCACGTAGGCGACAGCGATGCGTGCGGTGAGGACCGGGTCCTCGGAGAAACACTCGAAGCCGCGCCCACTGAGCGGCGTCCGGACGATGTTGACGGTCGGGGCCAGAAGCACGTCAACCCCGCGGGAGCGCGCCTCCTCGCCGAGCGCCCGCGCCACCTCCAAGACGAGATCTTCATCCCACGTGGCGCCGAGTGCCACCGGACACGGCAGCGAGGACGAGGGGTTACCCGGGTCGAAGCGGCGTCCACGCACGCCGGACGGGCCGTCGGAGACGATCATCGAGCGCAGTCCGACGGCGTTGATGGCGTAGAGCGACCACGCATCGGCACCGGTCAGCAGGCGCACCTTCTGCTCGAGGCTGAGCCGTGCCAACAGGCTGGACTCGTCGCCGCGGGTGCCGGTTGCGGTCGCGTTCATGGCTGCTTGTCCTTTGTTGAAAGCGGATCCCCGCGTCCGGCCGGCGCAATGCCGGCCGGACGGATCCGCCCATCAGGGTGATGGGTGCGCATCGTTCCTTGTGCGGCTCAGGCCACTGGCTTGAGTTGCATCAGGATGTAGGGCATCTGAGGATCGCTCGGCGACGGATCCATGTACGGCTGCGACTGATCAGGCCATCCGACATATTTGGCGCTGCTGTACACGTTCCAGTCCGCTCCATAGAGTAGTGGGGCCTCGGGCACGTCCGTTGACATGATCTTCTCGAGCTGCTGGACCGCGGGATAGAGCGTCGCGGTATCGGAGGGATCGGTGCCCGCGTAGGTCTGAAGGGCTGACGCGGCGCTCGCGTTCGAATACCCCTCGTCATGCGCCGCGGTGGTCGAGCTGGAGCCGTCGAGCCAGTCCTCGTACTGGGTATACGGGATCTGGCCACCCTGACCCCAGTGGATCGCGGTCTGCCACGCAGCAGGGGTGCCGGTGATATTGGCGTTCCAGTCCGAGTATCCCTGCGCCGGCTTGGTGGTCACATCCATGCCCAGCGCCTGGAGGTCCTGTGAGATGAGCGAAGCATCCTCCCAGTAGTCGGAGAATGGAACGGGGTCGTACACCGAGAACTTGATGATCTCGCCGCCCTTGGTCCAGCAGTTTGCAACGTTCGTGCCGTCGCAGTTCCCGCTCGACTTGTAGGTGCCGCTCCCGCTGTTGTAGCTGGAACTAGCAGGCGCCTTCCACCCTCCGGCAGTGAGGATGTCGTAGACGTCGTCACCCGCCGGCAGCTTGTCTGTCTTGGCCGTCGCTGCATCGGGGACATTACCGGTGGTCGACAGATCATTGGTGAGACTGCCATCTGAGGGGAGAAACGCCTTCTGGGCGGGCAGGATCAGTCCACCCGAGGAGGTCGCCGGTACTTCGTAGCCCGACTCTCCCAGCAGCGCGAGTGCGTTGCGATCGATGCCGTAGCTAACCGCCTTGCGCACGGCCACGTCGCCGATCCCGGTGGCGCCGCCGTTGCCCGGGCTCAGGTTGAACCGGAGCGCCACGGTACTGCCGGATGCGAACCAGGCATGGTTGGTTTGAGGGTTCAGGTTCACGAAGCTCGCGTAAATATTCGGGATGTCGTTACCGGCCCAGTCCAGCTGATCGCTCACCAGCGCATCGCTGGCCGCCGCATTGGTGGCGACCGACGGCACCTCGACCTCGGACTCCGGTGGTGTTCCACCCCAGTAGTGGGGATTGGGCTTGAACTTGATCAGTGAGGTGGAGTAGCTGTCCAGCTCGAAGGGTCCAGTCCCGACCGGATGAGTGATCTGCATGGTGGGGTTCTGGGCTATCTGGGTCGCCACCGATGCCTGCATGACGTAAGTCGTCCCCAGGATTGCCCAAAGGCCGGTGAACTGCGGCGTGCTGAAATGCAGGGTCACCGTGTTACCCGAGATCGTCGGCGCCGATGCCTGCGGCGCGACCCCGGGAATGTCAGCCTTCGGGTTGTTCATCGCCGTGAATGTGGCGGCGACGTCCTTCGGACCGAAGGCCGAGCCGTCGCTGAACTTCACTCCGGTTCGCACGGTGATCTGCAGATCCTTGCCGCCATTCTGGAAGGTGTACGCGGTTGCCAACCAGTAGTGGGTGCCCGCGGCAGTCGGATCGAGTTGATCGAATTCGACCAGCGGCTCGTACACGATACTTTTCATGCCGACACTGGAAGCGACCGAGTTGGGATCATACGGATTGAAGTCGTCCGAGAAGGTGACCCCGGTGGTCGGTTCGTAGATGAGCGGCTTGCCCGCAGTTGCATGCGAGGTTGGCCCGGCGCTCGAGCACGCCGCGACGACGATGGTCGTGATGCCGAGAACTCCGATGAATGCTCTCCGGCTCATGTTGTGATTCCTCCATTCTTCTGGTGATTTCCGTGAAGCACTGCGCTGATTGGCAGTGCGGGTGCGCCTTCGCTGAAATGAGGGAGTGCGTTAGGGAGGGCGTTGCACTTCGGCTTCACGCTGAGGGCTGGGCGAGGTTGCGGGTCCCATGCCGGCACCGTCGAGGACGCGCTCGCCGGAATCGACATGCAGCCAGCAGGCGGCGGTGTGGTCGGGCGCGACAGTCACAGTTGGCGGTGCCATTCGTTTGCATATCTCCATGGCGTGGGGGCAGCGGGGGTGAAAGCGGCATCCAGGCGGCGGAGCAAGCAGGCTCGGCGGTGCTCCTCGAGCGGCCAGCGCCGGCCGCTCGAGCCGTTCCGGATCGGGAGCCGCCGACAGCAAGAGTTGTGTGTACGGGTGCGCAGGGGAGTCGGTGAGCCCGACGCTCGGTGCCGCCTCGACCAGCTGGCCGGCGTACATGACCACGATGGTGTCGGCCAGGTATCGCGCCGAGGCGATGTCGTGGGTGACGTAGAGGATTGCGAGCCGCTCACGGTCGCGAAGATCGGCGAGCAGGTTGAGCACTCCGAGACGGATCGACACGTCGAGCATCGACACCGGCTCATCGGCCAGCAAAACGCGGGGGCGCACCGCAAGCGCTCGGGCGATCGCGACTCGCTGCCGCTGGCCACCTGAAAGTTCGTGGGGAAACTTGTCGGCGAACCTCGCGGGCGGGTCGAGCGCGACCCGGTGCAGCAGCTGCATCACTGCCTCGTCGACATCACCGTCGGCGGTGTGATGAATCTGCAGCGGACGGGCCAGATGATGCCGAACGCGGTGCACGGGATTGAGCGATGAGAATGGGTCCTGGAACACCATCTGCACCTGAGCCGCGAACTTTCGAGAGCGTGCTCCGGCGACCACGTGACCGTCGAGCAGGACCTCGCCCGTATCTGGTTTCACGATCCTGGCGAGCAACCGAGCGACGGTCGTCTTCCCGGATCCGCTCTCACCCACGACGGCACTCACCGCCCCTGCCATGAGCTCCACTGAAACCTGATCCACAGCATGGAGTCGCGAGCGCCGCGCCAGGAGCCCGCTGCCGCGCTTGACCCGGAAAGACTTGGTCAGGTCACGCCCCTCGAGCACGGGCGTTTCGATCGCGCCCTTCGGAACAACGGCCAGCGTGGTCATACAGCTCTCTCCGCGCTCGTATCGCTGACCGCTGCAGTGCGAGGCTGCGCCACCGCGGGATCCGGACGCATCAGTTCAGGTGGAGCTGTTGCGTTGTCTCGATGGAGCCAGCACGCAACCTCCCGATGCGATCCTGTCAACGGCTCGAGTTTTGGCACATCCTGGCGGCATCGGGGAATCGCCCACTGGCAGCGCGGATGGAACGCGCATCCTGGCGGGAGGTCCCTCAGGTCGGGCGGCGAACCCGGAATACCGTCCATTCGGTGGCGCTCCCCGTGCATCGGCGGGAAGCAGTGGAGCAGGCCGTACGTGTATGGGAGACGGGGCGACCGAAACAGCGACGCCGCCGGCGCCCGCTCCATCAGCCGGCCGGCATACATCACCGCGATGTCGTCGGCAAACTCGACGAGCAGCGAGAGGTCGTGCGTGATGAAGAGTGCGGCGAAACCCAGCCGGTCGCGCAATCCCATCAACTCCTCGAGGATCTCGCGCTGGGTCACCACGTCGAGAGCAGTCGTGGGCTCGTCGAGGATCATGACCTGGGGATCCAGCGCGAGCGCCATTGCGATCATCGCCCGCTGGCGCATGCCACCTGACATCTCGTGGGGATAGCTGCGCAGCCGGTCCGGGGTCATTCCAACCAGCTCAAGCAGATCCCCGGCCCGGTCTCGCCTCGAGGCTCGGCCAAGCCCGGGACGGTGGGTGGCCAGCAGCTCGTCAAACTGCGCGCCGATCGTGCTCACCGGGTTGAGAGCGTTCAATGCACTCTGCAGAACGATCGCGATCTCCGACCATCGGATGGCTCGGAGCTCCTCCTCACCTGCCGCCAGCAGATCCAGGGTCGTCGCCGGCTCGCCATCCGACGCGGGCCTGGGATGGAAGAGCACCTCGCCGCCGGTGATGACCCCCGGCGAGCGGAGCAGACGGATCGCGGCCATCGCCAGCGTCGATTTGCCGCTGCCGCTCTCTCCGGCGAGACCGAGGACGCGGCCGCGTCCGAGCGTGAGATCGCAATCGGCCACCGCGTGCGCCGCGTCGTCGCCGAAGCCGTAATCGACGCACAGCCCTCGGATCTCGAGCACCGGATCCACACCCCGATCGGGAGCGGCCCCAGGCGCAGCCAGGCTTCCCGGGCTTGTCATGGCGCTCGCGCCTGGGAGGCTCATGGCGTCCTCGACTCGGCGCTGGTGACGTTTATCACGTTCCGGCGTACCACGGGCGTGAGGCCAAGCTTTGGCCGGCGGCTGATGCCCAGCCTGCGCGCGGCCTTCCGGGACAGTCCGGCGACCCGAAGCCGGGGATTGACGAATTCGTCGATGCCGAAGTTGAGCAAGGCCAAGCCGGTGCCGAGCAGGGCAATGCACAGGCCCGGAGGCGCCCACCACCACCACCAGCCACCGCGCACCGCGTCGTTCGCAAATGTTTCCCGGAGCATGTACCCCCAGTTCCAGAGACCTGGTGGCGACGATGTCGGTGACCCGGCGAGGCCGAGGAACGAGATGGCAACGTAGGCGCCGATTGCGTACAGCGTCGTGAAGAGAAACGACGCGGCCACGATTGGGATGAGGTTCGGCAGGATCTCGACGATGATGATGCGAACCCTCCCCTCGCCCGAAACGCGTGCGGCCTCCACGAAATCCCGATTCCGCAACGAGAGGGTCTGCGCCCTCAGCACCCGTGAGCTGTACGCCCAGGCGGTGATGGCGATGATCAGGCTCACCAGGAAGATGCTGGTGCCCGCCGCCGGTACGTAGTCGGCCAGCACGATGAGCAGGGGAAGGCCGGGGATGGCGAGAAAGACATTGCCCACCAACGAGAGACCCTCGTCGGCGCCGCCGCCGAGGTAGCCGGCGGTGACACCGACGATGATCGAGAGCGCGGTGGAGATCGCGGCGGCAAGCAGCCCAACCGCGACCGTGGCCTGGGTTGACACCAGGAGCTGCGACCAGACGTCCTGTGCGAAGACGGTGGTGCCCAGCCAATGGGCGCCCGATGGCGGCAGCGGGAGTGGGTAGTAGTCAGCCTTGATGTGGGTCCCCGGACCTGTGCCCGCGACCAGGACGTGCTGCACCCAGCTTTCGTTCGTGAGATTTGGGGAGTACGGCGCGATCCAGGCACCGATCACGGCGATCACCGCGAACACCACGAGGATGACGAGACCGGCGATCACCTTGGGCGAGCGCGGCAAGCGCAACGCCCGGGGGGTCCCCGCTGGCGCGCCGGCGGTCGGATTTGGCTCGCTGAGCATGGTCGTGTTGAGTGCCATCGGTCAGGCCTCCTGCCGAGCCCGCGGGTCGATCAGTACGTAGACCACATCCGCGAGCAGGTTTGCGGCGAGGACGACGAGCGTGATCACCACGAAGATTCCCTGGACCAGCGTGTAGTCCAGTGCCCCGAGTGCGCCGTAGAGGTGATAGCCAATCCCCGGGTAGTTGAAGACAATTTCGACTAAAATCTGCCCGGCGACGACGATGCTGATCGCCACCGAGAAGTTCGACACGCATGGCAACAGCGCATTTCGCGCCGCATACCAGACGACCTTACCGGTGCGCAGGCCTTTGGCTCGTGCGACCAGGACGAAGTCCTCATCCATGGTGGTGACCATCTGGTTGCGCATTGACAAGATGAATCCGCCCATCGATGCGAGGATCACGGTCAAAGCCGGCAGCACGGCGTGCCCGAGGATGCTGGCGATGTACGGCAGGTTCATGCCCGGGTCGACGCCGTAGATGTCGAACCCATACAGGCTCGGGAACCACTTGAGCAAGCTTCCGGTCTCCCCGAAAATCAGCACCAGGACCAAGGCGAGAAAGAAGTACGGAATCGCCTGAAAGAAGGTCGCGGCGGGCATCAACCAGTCCAGCCAGGACCCGCGCCGCCAGGCCATGACGACTCCGATCAGCGTGCCGATGACAAAGCTCAGGATGGTTGCGACGCCAAGCAGCCCCAGCGTCCATGGCAGATACGAGACGATCAGGCTCGTCACCTGCGCGTTCTCCGACCACGAGAAGCCGAGGTTCCCGTGCACGAGGTTCCCCAGGTACTGCACGTACTGCACCCAGAGGCTGGTGTGGACATTGAAGCCCAGTTGCTCCTCGATGGCCTTGACGCAGAAGGAATTGCAAATTCCTGACGACTGAGCGCGTGCGATGGCGCCGGCGACGGGGTTGCCGGGGACCGCCCTCGGGAGCAGGAAGCTGACCGTAATCGCAACCCAGGCGGCGAGGAGGTACACGCCCAGACGACGGAGTAACGCCCGCATGGCTAGCCCCCGACCCCAAGCGAGGGCGTGACCGGCGAAGCCGGTGCGCAACCGCAGCTCTCGCGGAGCATGAGTCGAACGGGCAGGACGATGTTGGATTCGCCGCCCTGCCCGCTGATCCTCGAGTAGAGAACCTCGAAGGCGGTGGCACCCATCTGCTCGATGGGCTGCCGGATGGTGGTGAGCGACGGATGGAGATGACGGGCGACCGGCACGTCGTCAAAGCCGGTGACGGCGACATCGTCGGGCACCCTCACGCCCTGTCGGGCGAGGGCGTGAATCACCCCCAGTGCGGTCTGGTCGTTCGCGCACACGATCGCGCGGGGCAGGGCGCCACCCCGGGCGAGCAGGGAGGCGATCACCTGGGCGCCGCCCGAGGCGCTGTAGTTCCCCTGCCAGTCCGGTCCGGTCTGGATCTGAGCGCCCACCGCCGTGGCAGCCGCTTCGAACACCCGGGCCCGGGCTCGGTTGTCCGGGCTGTCGGCGTGCCCCGCAAGATAGGCGAGGTGTCGATAGCCATGGTCACCCGCGAGGTGGTTGACCAGGGCTCGCATGCCGGAGTCGTTGTCGCAGCCGACGTTCACCGAGGCCCGGGTCGGGCTGCCCGCCAGGGTGACGATCGGGATCATCTCCGCCAGGCGAGCGATGCCGACCGCTGACAGCATCCGGTCGTGGAGGATGATGCCGTCCGATTTGCCGGCGACGCCGGCGATCCGCGTGGACGCATGCGAGTCGTGGACTCCGACCGAACTCACCAGGACGTCGTAGCTCCGCCGCTGAGCGGCAACCTCAACGCCGCGGTTGATGCCGTCGATGAAGAGCAGGCTCTCGTCCTCATCCTCGAAGGTCGCCTCCCCGCCGCGGCGGAAGACGACCCCCACCACCTCCTTGAGACCGTTGGAGAGTGCCCGGGCCGACGCGTCTGGAACAAAGCTGAGCTCCCCCACCGCTCGCATCACGCGCTCCCGCGTCTCCGGGCGAGGCGTCCCCTGGCCGTTGAGGACCCGCGACACCGACGCGATCGAGACGCCGGCCAGACGGGCGACGTCGTAGATCGTCAGCGTTCCCTTCGACCGCTTTGCTTCCGTCATGAGGGCTGGCACCTCCAGTGCCTGGGACGTCGAGCTTCCCTGTAAGCGCTTACGAGTAAGCGCTTACAGGCTGGGCGGGATGATAGCCCTCCCCGCCTCGCTCCGCAAGGGGTTTCCCAAGATGAGACCCGACCAGCGAAAATCGAGCGGTGATTGAGCCAACCGACTACCAGCCCGCCGACGACCGTTATTCAGCGATGAGTTACCGCCGCTGCGGGCGCAGCGGCATCCTCCTCCCCGCCATGTCGCTGGGCCTGTGGCACAACTTCGGCGACGATCGCTCTGTCGACCGCCAGCGCGCCATCCTCCGTCGTGCGTTCGACCTTGGCATCACCCACTTCGACCTGGCCAACAACTACGGTCCGCCGTACGGGAGCGCCGAAGCCAATTTCGGCCGGATCCTGCGCAGCGACTTTCGCGGGTACCGCGATGAGCTGGTCATATCGACGAAAGCCGGGTGGGATATGTGGCCCGGTCCGTACGGCGACCTCGGCTCTCGCAAGTACCTTTTAGCCAGCCTCGACCAGAGCCTGCAACGCCTCGGCGTCGACTACGTCGACATCTTCTATCACCATCGTTTCGACCCCAACACCCCCCTCGAGGAAACGCTCGGTGCCCTGCACTCGGCTGTTCAGCAGGGCAAGGCGCTCTACGTTGGAATCTCTTCCTATTCGGACAAGCGAACCACTGAAGCGATCGCGATCCTGCGGAGCCTCGGCACTCCCCTCCTCATCCACCAGCCGTCGTACTCGATGCTCAACCGCTGGATCGAGCACGGTCTCCTCGACGTGCTCGGCGCAGAGGGAGTGGGCTGCATCGCGTTCTCGCCCTTGGCGCAGGGGGTCCTCACCGACCGGTACCTCCACGGCATCCCCGAGGACTCACGCGCTCGCGAGAACTCGTCACTCAGCGAGAACATGCTGAGTGACGACATCCTGGCTCACGTGAAGGCACTCACCTCCATCGCGGAACGGCGCGGCCAGAGCCTCGCCCAGATGGCACTCGCCTGGGCGTTACGCGACCCGCGGGTCACGTCTGTGGTCATCGGCGCATCCAGCGTCGACCAGCTCGAGCAGAACGTCAAAGCCCTCGACCATCCTGAGTTCTCCGCTGACGAGCTCGCGGAGATCGATCAATACGCGGTCGAGAGCGGCATCGACCTGTGGCGAGGACCGGCGACCTCGTAACGGGCACGCGGGTCCGCGGCACCGCATGCGTCAGAGGAGCGTTTCCTCCTGCTCGACTCGCCTGCTTCTGCGGCGCTCCTGTCCGGCTTCGTTGTCAGATGCGGGGTGCTCGACGATTGCGATCACGCGGGTCGCCATGAAGCGGCCCACACGAACCGGGTTCCCACTGCGAGTGAGTTCGGCCACCTCGACGATGCCGCGTGCAGTGGTCACCTCGACGCGCCTGCCGGCACGTGTCGCCGAGACCTCGAACGTTCTCGCGCTGCCGGTCCCCGCATCGACGATGACCTCAACCATGTCTCCGATCACCGGTCGACTCTAACCATCTGACAGGACGCCCTTCAGGGTGCCGGCGAAACGGCGCACGCCCGTCATGGTCAGGACTTCGTGGCGCTCCAGGTCCCGCTGCCGCCACCGCCGGGAACCAGGTAGCTGCCCGACATGCTGTTGCCGGACACTGAGCCCGAGTAGACGACACCGCCGACTGCGCCGAAGGTGATCGCGCTCCCGGCCACGTTGCCGTTCACGTGCAGGGTCTCGACTGGACGCGAGAGGACGATGTCGCCGTTCAAGCCCGCGCCCGATTGAGTCCAGGTGAGCGTGAACGTGCCGTTGAAGGGTCCGCTGTACTGCCCAGACCAGGATCCCGAGAGTGGCGCGACAGCGATTGGTTCATCCGTTGCTTGATGAGCTCGCGCAGCGCGGCAAGCGAGAGAGGACCGACCTTGATGATGCTGCGTCGTGCCGGCTCGGCGACGCGATCCAGGAGCACCGGCCTCGCCACGCCCGTTCTGGCGTCATGACGAAAGCGACCGGCTCGTGCTACAGCCGCCTCACGGCAAAGCTCAACGCACGCCCCGACGGTGGGTCGAGCCATTGAACGTCATCGATGCCGATCACGAGCGGCCCATTCGCGGACATCAACCGCAGCAACGACAGCAATGAGGCGCACACCGCTCGCTCGTCAATGCTGCGGCCCTGAGTCGAGGTGCCGGAGCAGCGCTGCGGATATCGCCTCTCGTTGCGGGATCGGAAGCCGGTCCATCGTCCCCTCATCGACGCTCTCGAAGAGGTCGCCGAGCGCCGCGAACGAGAGGGTCGCCTCTGACTCGCCGGGCCGCGTGACGAGCACCTGAGCACCACCCGCACTCGCTCGTCGAAGCGCCTCCCGCCACAGGGTGGTCTTGCCGATGCCGGCCTCACCCTCGAGCGTGAGCTGGGCAAACTCCCTTCCCAGCCCGGCGACGAACGTCGCGACCGCAGCCAGCTCAGGGTCACGCCCGATCACCCCTACCGACCCGTCCTCCATGCAGGTGATCATGGGTGGACCACGGTGCCCCCTGCAGCCTCTGCGCCGGTCGATCTCGTCACACCCAGCCAGCCGATGTGGTGATGTCGTGGGCCACGATGCGCCGAGGTAACGAGTGAACCGACACCGCGTCGTCACCGGCCGTCTGCATCGCAGCATACACATCGTTAGCAGTGCACTCGCGACGCCATCCCGGGGATAGGAAAGATATGCAGGAGTTGTCGGTTCGTGGCCTCGACCAGAGGCATGAGCGCCCGCCGAGGGTGTTGAGCCGGACCCACCGTCGCAAACCGCTCGATCTCACCTTCGCCCGACGGCTCCATGCGTACGAGGGCGAACTCGCCGAGCGAGAAAGCCGTGCGGCCGCAGAGGCGCAGGATCTGCGGTTTCTCAGCGCGCGGCTGACGCGGGTCCGGATGGCGTTCGAGTATCGCCGCCTGGTTGCGGTGTATCAGCCGATCGTCGATCTCCGCACCGGTGCAACCTGCGGCTACGAGGCACTGTCCCGCTTCCAGCTCGACCCACTCCGTCCACCGGATCAATGGTTTGCGGAAGCCGACGCCGCCGGCCTTGGACCTGAGCTGGAGATGCACGCGATTCGCTCTGCGATCAAGAGCCGGCATCGTCTGCCCACCGGCACGTATCTGTCAGTCAACGTCTCGCCGAAGACACTGCTCAGTCAAGGTTTCGCCGCGCTGCTCCAGAGCCTGGACGGCAAGCCGCTGGTCGTCGAGGTCACCGAGCACTCCGCCGTCGAGGATTACGACGAGCTCAAGCGTGCCATCGACCAGTTTCGCGCGCGCGGCGTCCGGCTGGCGATCGATGACCTGGGGACCGGGTTCGCAAGCTTCATGCACATCGTCAAGCTGCTGCCCGAGTTCATGAAGCTCGACCTGTCGCTGACCCGCGATATCGAGGCTGACGCAGTCAAGCAGGCGCTCACCGCGGCGCTGGTCGGGTTCGCCTCGCAGATCGGTGCTCATCTGATCGCCGAAGGAGTCGAGACCGTCGAGGAGATGCAGACGCTGAAAGCCCTGGGCGTCGAATGCGCGCAGGGCTACTACCTGGGAGCACCGGCACCGCCTCCGGTCTAACGGGGACTGGAGTCCTCAGTCCGTCTCCGCGGTCATCAACGGGCTGAGTGAGTCACGGGCCTCCTCGATACCGGGCGACATCGCGCTGGCGGCTCGGCGCCTGTTGAGCTTCCTCATCGCAACGACACCGATCACTGCGGCGACGAGGCATGACAAACCGCCGAGCGCCAGACCACTCCGCGCACCTGCCACCTCAACGATCCAGCCGACGAGCGGACCACCGATCGGTGTCGAACCCATGAATCCGACAGCCCAGAGTGACATCACGCGACCGCGCATCGACGGGGTTGCCTCGAGTTGGAGCGTCGCATTGCCGGTGGACATGAAACAGATCGCTGCAAATCCCGTCACCGCCATCGCGACGAAGCCGATCGCCAGCGTCGGCGCGAGCGCAACGCAGAGCATCGCAAAGCCGAAGCCGGTGGCGGCGAACGTCATAGTGCGCAGCCCGGTACGACCCCGCGTTGCGGTGAACAGCCCGCCGAAGACGGCGCCGAACCCCATGGCGGCGGTGAGAAATCCATACGTCGCCGCATTGCCACCAAAGGTCTGCTTTGCCACCACGGGCAAGGTCACCTGGAATTCGTAGGCCAGCGTGCCGACGATCCCCGCCATGACGAGCGGCACCCAGAGCAGCGGCTGTCCCGCGACGTAGCGAAGGCCCTCGCGCAGCTGGCCCTTCGCGCGCTGAGCGGGCGGGCTCGGCTTGAGAGCCTTCAGATCCATCGACGTGAGCGAGTAGACGACTGCCACAAAGCTCACGGCGTTGATGAGGAAACACACGCCGACGCCCACCGTCGCGATGAGCAGCCCGGCCACCGCCGGACCGACGGCTCGCGCTGCGTTTACCATCGTGGAATTGAGGCTGACCGCGTTGCGGACATGAGCGGGACCGACCATCTCGAGCATGAACGCCTGGCGTGCAGGGTTCTCGAAGCAGTTGTTGAGGCCGAGCACCATCGCAAGCACGCAGATCTCCCAGAACATCACGCTGTGCGTGACAACGAGGATCCCGAGCACAAGCGCCTGAACTCCCATGAGCGACTGCAGGACGATCAGGAAGCGACGCTTGTCGACTCGATCCGCGATGACCCCGCCATATGGCGCGAGGAGGAGTACGGGAAGCGTCTGCAGTGCCAGCACGAATCCGATCGCGGTGGGCGAATGGGTCACCGTGAACACCAGCCAGGACTGAGCGACGGACTGCATCCATGTCCCGACCAGTGACGTGCTCTGCCCAAAGAAGAACCGCCGGAAGTTTGGTATTGCGAGTGCGGAGAATGTTCGGCGACTGATCGCCATCAGGCCGGTCATTGCGTCGGCGGTCGCTCGTCGCTTGCGGTCCATCCAGGACGGAGTCGCTCCGCCAAGTCCTCCAGGATGGGAAGCGCGAGCGCGAGGGTGGCACGGTCACTCGCATTGAGATCCCGGAGCCGTCGGGACAGCGCATCGTTCCGCTCCGAGCGGATCCGTTCGAGCAGCCGGCTCCCCTTGGGTGTCGCGGTCACGCGACAGACGCGCTTGTCGACCCCGTCACGGATGCGATGCACAAGACCGGCCGATTCCAGTTTCGGAATCAGGCGCGAGAGCATCGTCGGGTTGAGGCCGGCGAAGTTCGCAAGATCAGAAAGGCGAATCGGTCCCTGTCGTTCCGCGGCGACGAGGAGGTCGACCTCGGTTGTGGTAAAGGTCCCAGCCGCAGCAGTCGGCCGGAGTCGGCGCGACACGCGGTTCACCGCGCTCCGCAGCAGCGCAGCGTTCAGGTCGTCTCCTGACTCCACGTTCGGGCGTTTGTCGATGCTCAGTCTCGGGCCATCCAGCATTGGTTGATTGCTGGCAAGTATATAACTTCAACCTGGGGCCCGGTGACGGCGCGTTCGGCAGACGCATGCCTCGTATCAGGGATGAAGGCATATCCCCATGGGAAAATCGGGCCTAAGGTGAAGGGGATCCGACACGTTGCCGGACCCCCTTCTGAACGCGTTCCAGGTCAGACGTTCCCGAAGCGAGGGTATCCATCACCTCGGGTTCGACCGGGATGGCGGGCTCAGCAGGTCGGTGTGAATGTCCCGTGGGCTTGCGCAGGCGCGCCTCCCTGGATCACGTTGACGACCCAATTCGTCGCCCCGTGCTGGCAGGGAGCGCTAAACGACGTGTTGACGCCGCCGGTCGAGTTCGTCGTCGCGTTATGCACGGTCGCGCCGTTGAAGACGATACTCGTAGCGCTGTGCGCATCAACCCCGCCAACGCCCCATTTCACCGTGAGCGACGACGTCCCGGTGGTGTTGAAGCAGGTGTAACCACTCACCCGCACCAGCTGATTCGCCATCACCCCGTGCGAGTCTTTGGCGACCACGTTGTGCGTCCCATACACCGACGGTGGGACGGTGAACGTCTTCTTGAACGCGCCTTTGCTGGTGGTTTTCGACGTGCCGACACTCTTCGTGTCCCACGTGAGCGTCACGGCGCTGCTGGGGCTGAACCCGGAACCTTTCACCATGCCCTGATCTCCCGGGATGGTGATGGCGGGACAGTCGGACAGCTTCGGAGTCAAGAACTGCGCCCCCCCGCTCGGAGTCACGGTGATACCGGCGCTTCCGGCAACCGCGACTACGGGCAGCCCGGACACCGAGAGTCCCCCGACGGCAATCAATCCCGCACTGAGTAGTCCCACGCAGCGAATGTGCAGATGCATGTGGCGCCCCCCTTGATCGATTTCGAGCCCAGTGGCTGGCGACAACCCTACTCGCCGCCGGATGCGGATTGCAATCGTCGGATTCCTGCAGTCCCCGGTGACTAGCGAGCCGGCGGGCTCGGGCGCCGCGGCAGCGACCCGCGGCCGTGGTGGAACACAGGTCGCGGGTCGCCGGAAGAATCATCGCTGGCCGAGGTGCGCCACGACGGTACGGTCGCGGACCGACCGGGATGGGGCTATAACACTGGGTCCATGAGCTTCCTTCCCGAGCTCCGGCAGACGCTCCTTCCGGCTCGCGACTCGAAGCATGGCCCGCTACCGCCACTGCTGGTCGCGCTCACCTTCGTCACCGGGCTCGTGGATGCCTTCAGCTACCTCCTTCTCGGACACGTCTTCGTCGCCAACATGACCGGGAACGTGGTGCTGCTGGGATTTGCGTTGGTGGGGGCGCCCGGCTTCTCCGTCGCGGCGTCGGTGGTGTCCATGGGGTCGTTCGCTTTCGGTGCGGTGGTCGGAGGGCGGATAGGCGCCTCGTTCGCCCAGCACCGCGGCCACCTGTTGACGACCGCAGCGGCGCTCCAGGGAGCCTTTCTCGTCGCCGCGCTGCTGCTCGCAGTGCTGGCCGGCACTCCCATCCCCGATGGTTATCGGTATCCGCTGATTGCCGTTCTCGCGATCGCGATGGGGATTCAGAACGCCGCAACCCGGAAGCTTGCGGTGCCCGATCTGACCACGACCGTGCTCACCCTGACGCTGACGGGCATCGCCGCGGACAGCAAAATCGCGGGTGGGCCGGGATCCAAGGCTGGCCGGCGCCTGGTTGCGGTCGCTGCGATGTTGTGCGGTGCCGTGGTCGGGGCCGCACTGGTCCTCTACGTGCGTTCCGTCGATCCGCTGATCATCGCTGTGGTGGTGCTGGCGGTGGTGGCGGCGGCGAGCCGCGCACTCGGAAGGGCGGGATCACTGTGGCTTCGCGTCGACAGCTGACGGCGCTCGAGTGGACACTCGGGTGATGGCCGTGATGTCGAGATCCGCGGAATCTCCCACCGCTTCTCCGTAGAGCTCACGAGTCTCACCAACGAGCGGTGTACTGGCACCCTGCTCATCGAAGGCACGGAGGGCGAGATCAAGGTCCTTGAGGATGTCGCGCACGGCGAACATCGTCGGCGTGTGCTGGTCATGAAGGAACCCGCGCTCACGAACCGCGAGTCCCGGCGCGAAACGGACCAGGATCGAGAACACCTGGGCGCGGTCGAGCCCGACCGCTGTCCCTGCGGCAAGTAATTCGGCTGCGGCGGCGCTGGTGATACCCAGCATGCTGTTGGCCACCAGCTTCAACCGCTGAGCACTGGCGCGGTCACCGACGTACAGAACGTCGCCCAGGTGTTCCAGCACCGGACGCGCCTGCTCGGCATCGGCTCGATCTCCGCCGGCAAGGATGAGCAGCTTTCCGCTCTCGATCGCCGGCACGCTGCCCACCACCGGAGCCGCGAGAAACCGTATGCCGTTTGCCTGCGCCTCGCGGCCAATCTCCTCGGCGATATCCGGGCCGGCCGTGCTGGTGTCGACGACCAGCTTGCCGGGGGCGGCACTGAGTACGCCGTCCAGGCCGAGGTACACATCGCGAACAGCCTCGTCGTTGGTCAGACTGCTGATGACCACGTCCGCCTCGTGCACGGCCTCGGCCGGCGTCGCCGCCACGCGACCGATGTGCAATTCCTCGGCCCTGGCGGCCGAACGGTTCCACAGCGTGATGTCGAAGCCGGCGCTCGCGAGTTGCCGCGCCATCGCACCGCCCATCTTTCCGGTCCCGAGAATCGCAACCGTGGTCATCGCAGCGCTCCCGATCGCGATCCGGCGATCTGCACGGCGTCATTCACATTCGCGGAGTCGCGACCGAGCGCACGACCTCGCGCACTCCGCAGCCGGTCTGCGCTGCGCTCGAGTTGCGCGCGCTCCTCGTCCGACATCGACGGGTCGAGGACGCGAACCACGCCACCCCGTCCGAGCACACTGGGCAGCGCCAGCGTTGCGCCGTAGGCCGGGATGTAGCTGGCCACCGGGAAGACGCTTCGCTCGTCGCGGAGGATCGCTTCGGTCAACCGCGCACATACGATGCCGATCCCGTACTGGCTCGAGTTGTTACCTTCGATAATCGTGATGTTTGCGAACCGGACATCACGTTCGACGGCTTCGCGAACCTGCTCGAAGGGCTCGCCACACTGGCGGCACGCGTCTTTGATCGGCACACCGGCCACCGCGGCAGACGACCACAACAGGACTTCCGAGGTGCCGTGCTCACCAACCGCAATCGCATCGACCGAGGCCGGGTTCACCCCGAGACGCTCGCCGAGATGCACACGGAACCGCATGCTGTCGATCACCGTGCCCGTGCTCAATACCCGGTCGTGTTGTGCGAGGTCTTGAGTAAGGTCGGCGAGCGGGTCTGGTGGATCGGTGACGACCATGAGGACCGCATCCGGCGCCACCGCAACCAGCTGGGGCACGATCTCCCTGTAGATCGATGCGTTGGCGTCGAGGAGCTTGAGCCGCCCCTCCGCATCGTTGCGATCGGTCGCACCTCCGGCCTTCTCATTCACGCCGGCAGTAATCAGGACTAGGTCTGCGCCCTCAAGGTCCTCGTAGGAGCCGTCGCGGATGTCAGCCGTCGGCGAGATCGGGCTCCCGTACCGCATGTCCAATGCCACGGCCTTGGCGCGCGACCGCGTGGTGTCGACCAGGACTATCTCTCGTGCCGAGCCCCGCTGGCCGAGCGCCATCGCACAGGCAGCCCCGACTGCACCGACGCCGATGATCCCCACTTTCATCCCTATTCCTCCGCGCACCTTGCAGCGTCCAAGCTTAGCCAGGTGTTCCGGCCGGTCGCTTGACCGGGCCGCCGGACGGCCACAGTCACCAACGATGCTCCACCACCCGGCAACGAACGCCTCGAGGCCTGGC
>CABECQ010000269.1_pt1 | contig 24611 bp, 21 predicted proteins | sample 3132861 | NCBI WGS metagenome assembly CABECQ01 (sample SAMEA5534327, study PRJEB31848) | metagenome | biome: tundra; feature: field; material: soil | place: USA | collected 2013-05 | depth 0.15 m | reverse complement strand
TTTGAGCAGCGTCCCGGCGGCGACTGACTCCACCTCGACCTGCGCCTTGTCGGTCTGCACGCTGAACAACGACTCTCCCAGCGTGACCGTGTCGCCTTCCTTCTTCAGCCACTCGACGATCACCAACTCATCGGTGGTCTGGCCAACGGAGGGCATATCGATCCGGTGCGCCACAGTTCCGGTCAGCCTTCGCAGCAACGTTGGATCGCCGCCGTGATCCTCGCCTGCGACGGCACCACGGTCTGCTCCATCACCGGCGCGACCGGGAGCGGAACGTCATGGCTGGCAACTCTCCGGATCGGCGCTTGCAGCGAGTAGAGGCACTCCTCGGCGACTCTGGCCGCGAGCTCGGCGCCCCATCCTCCGGTCAGCGTGTCCTCGTGGGCAATTACCAGACGGCCAGTCTTCCTGACTGACGCGAAGATTGTCTCCTCGTCAAACGGCAGCAGCGTCAGCGGATCGATCACCTCGCATTCGATACCGTCCTGAGCCAGCTCCTCGGCGGCCGCGAGGGAACGGTAGAGGCTCATGTGCGTGGCAACCACGGTGACCGACGTCCCTTCGCGCTTCACCACCGCCTTGCCAATGGGAAAGAAGTACTCCTCTTCGGGGACATGCGCGGTGAGATCCATGCCGCCGGCCTGCTCGCGTCCCTTGCTGCCGTAGAGCAACTTGTGCTCGAAGAAGAGCACGGGATCGTTGTCGCGGACCGCGGTCTTCAGCAATCCCTTGGCGTGATACGCATCGGAAACACATACGACTTTCAGGCCGGGCACGTGCACGAAGTAGCTCTCCGGGCACTGACCATGTTGCGCCCCCCGATTTGCAGTGCCGACCGGACAGCGCAGCACCAAGGGGACGCTCAACTTCCCGTTCGACATGTACCGCATCTTCGCCGCCTGGTTGACCAGCTCGTCCATACATTCGAAGAGGAAGTCAGCGTATTGCAGGTCGGCGATCGGTCGCATCCCCATCAGGGCGGCGCCGACCGCTGCACCCGCAAGCGCCTTCTCGCTGATCGGCGTGTCGATGATCCGCTCGTGACCGAATGCCTCGGTCAGGCCGAGGTAGACGCCGAACGCACCACCGAACCCTCCGGGGACGCCAATGTCCTCGCCGATGAGAAAGACCCTCTCGTCGTGCCGCATCTCCTCGGCGATCGCCTCGCGCAGCGCCTCGGCAATCGTGAGCCGGCGTTCGCCCGCGGCGGGCGGGGCAGACGCGGTCACTATGATGACTCCCTGCTGATCACGGTCGCGTACGCGCCGGTCAACGCGTCTTCGGCTCGCGGGAGTGGCGACTGTCGCGCGAACTCGATGGCGTCATCCAGCGCCGCCTCGACCTCCGCATCCGTCGCAGCGAGGACTCCTTCGTCCAGCGTCGGGGCGAGGCGCTCGCGGAGACGAACGATTGGATCACGCGCCGTCCACTCAGCCTCCTCGTCACGGCTGCGATAACCCTTGACGTCACCGCGGCTGTGGCCGGCGAATCGATAGGTCTTGAACTCGAGAAGGACTGGCCCGGCTCCGGCGCGCGCCTCCGCCACGGCGCGACCGGCAGCCTCCCGCACGGCGAGCACGTCCATCCCGTCGACGATCTCTCCCCTCACTCCATACGCCGCAGCGCGGCTCGCGACATCTGGAACGAGGCTGACCTGGTGGAATGGAGTTGACGCGCCGTACAGGTTGTTCTCGCAGGCGAACACGATCGGAAGATATTGGACCGCTGCGAAGTTCAGACCCTCGTGAAATGCACCTTCGTTGCTCGCGCCCTCACCGAAGAAGCACACGGCGACCTGGTCCGTCCGCATCAGCTTGAAGGCGAGCCCGAGGCCGGTGACCACCGTGTTGCCTCCGCCGACGATGGCGATCGCCGGGAGCATGCCGACCGACGGGTCGCCGAGATGCATCGAGCCGCCCTTGCCGCCGCAGCAACCGGTCGCTTTGCCAAAGAGCTCAGCCATCGCCGCCCGCAGGTCGACGCCCTTGGCGAGCGCGTGACCGTGTGGTCGATGCGTGGAGGTGATCCAGTCCGTCCGTCGAAGGACGTCGCAGACGCCGACCGCAACCGCCTCCTGGCCCTGGGACTGGTGCAGCGTCCCCGGGATCTCGCCCTGCAGGTAGAGGAGATAGACCCGCTCTTCGAAGCGGCGGATCAACTGCATCCGGCGATACAGGTCGAGCTCGCGGGTCGCGTCGACGTCGGCCGTGACTTGCGCCGAATCGGGCTCAGCACTTCCCGCACGTGCGCTGTCGCTCATCGGGCGCTCAGCTCCCTCGCGACCACATGGCGCCCGCTTCCCCCGTACTGCCGGATGAGTGAGCGAACCTTGGTAGTCATCCGCTGCTGGGCGACGCGCATCACATCGGACTCCTTGTGGGAGCCGAGCAGCTGGTGCACATCTGAGTTCGTGCCAACTGAGCGGACCGCAGATTCCAGACCATCCCAGAAGGCGTGCTTGAGGACCGTGCCGACATTGAACTTCGCGACCCCGAGCGCGATCGCCGGCGCCACCGCAGCTGGCGGGAAGCTGGTTCCTCCGTGGATGACCAGTGGCACGTCGACGCGTTGGTGGATCGATTGCAGCCGCTCCATATCGATGGACGCTTCCCGGTCCATCATGATGTGGACATTCCCGACCGAAACCGCCAGACAGTCGGCACCGGTTTCCTCGACGAAGCGCGCGGCCTCGTCTGGATCCGTGAGGCTGGCGTGACTGTGATCCACGCCTAAGGCAGTCGCTTCCGCGGGGCTGCCGAGCTCGCCCTCAACGGCAATGCCCGACTGGTGCGCCACCCGGCAGAGCTCCTTCACCGCCACGATGGCGTCGTCCGTCTGCCAGGAATGCGTATCGATCATCACCGCATTGAAGCCCGCGTCGATGCCACGCCTGGCCTGCTCGAGGCTGTGGGCCTCGTTGAAAAGCAGGGCGACGTCAACGGCACTACGTACCGCGTAGCTGCGCCCGATCGCACCAAGGACCTCGACGCCAAGGCCGTCAAGCCAAGTCCCGTCCACCATCATCGCGCCGAAACCAAGGATCACCGGAGCGGACTCCTCCTCCGCAGCGGCGAGCACCGCCTCGAGCGAGCACGCGTCCCACGCCTCGAAGTACCCAACGGCGTAACCGTCAGACCGGGCCTTGCCCAGGATTCGCTGCAGCGGGACGAGCGGCATCTACTGGCCGCCAAACTCGGACATTAAATCTCCCAAGATCTCGGTCGCGCGAGGGTCACCTTACCGGCACACTGAGCAGATATCAAGCGCGTGAGCAGATGCTCACTGGGACCCGCTGCCAGGTTCGAACGGAGCCCCGACCTGTGGCCTTCAAAGGGACCACCAGCCGGCTTGACCTCGGCTAAACCGAGCGTGTGAACGGCCACCTTTTCGGGTGTCCAACCATTTAAGGTTGGCCTGCTCTCGTGATGAACCGCCGGACGCCCCTACTCGTGCTTGCCGGGGTGGTCGCCGTTGGATGCGGCTCCACGTCGGGAGGCGCCACGCGCACCCCGGCGCCGAAGAGCTCGTCGAGCCCACGAAGCTCGCCGACGCCGACGGCCAGCGCGCCGGTGTGGACGGTGACCACACTCACCGACGCCAACGGATTGACGGCGGTAGCCTGCCCAATCGCGGGTCTCTGTGTCGCAGTAGACAACGGCGGCAACGCGCTCATCTCCACCAACCCCACGGGAGGCGCTTCCGCCTGGACCACGATTGACATCGATAGCACGAACTCGCTCAATGCCGTGGCGTGCCCGTCGGCGACCTTGTGCGTGGCGGTCGATGACAGCGGGCAGGTGATCGTGTCGACGAACCCTACTGGAGGCGCATCCGCCTGGAAAGCGACCGACGTTGACAGTAACTACGTCTTCGAAGCCGTTTCGTGTCCGACCGCCAGCCTCTGCATAGCGGCTGATGAGGAAGGGAACATCGCCAGCTCCGCGAATCCGACCGGCCCCGCGTCGGCGTGGAAAGTCGTCGCCGCCGACGGCGCAAACCCCGGCGGGTTCCAGACGCTGTCGTGCCCGGCTCCCTCGCTCTGCGTCGCGGGGGATCTCAACGGCAATCTGGTCACGACGACGAATCCAATCGGCGGCGCGTCGGCGTGGACGCTGCTCGCGCTTGACTCGCCGGCAGGTGGCTCCAATGAGATCGGCGTCGTGACCTGTCCAACCACCACCCTGTGTCTCGCCTCCGCATCGGGCAGTGCAGGAAAGCCCATCTACACCTCCACCAATCCGACCGGTGGCCTCGCTGCCTGGACCCCGATGATTGGTGTCGACTCCGGCGCGCCCCTTGACGGCCTCTGGTGTCAGAGCTCGACGCTCTGTGTCGCTGAGGACGTGGCGAGCGACGTTGTGACGACATCGGATCCAACCGGCGGGGCATCGGCGTGGACGACGTTCGTGGTGGGCACGTCCAACCATCTGACCGGCGGTGCGACCTGCGCGAGCGCCAGCCTGTGCGTCGCGGTTGGAGACCAGGACGTGGTGACGTCTACTGACCCTTGAGGCGAAACGAACTCCAGGGCGGTTGAGGCTGGGTCACGGCCCAATTGCCGGGCATCCGGGAGTGTGGTGTTCATAAAGAACCCCCGCAGGTTGGGGATAGGCCACCCGAGGCGTGGAGATCCTGATCGTCCCGTGGCTCACACCCACGGCGACCTCGCCCTGGATGCCAAAGCTAACCGTGAAGGCGTACCCGTCGCAGATGCCGCCACCGACTCCATAGGCAGTCCCGCCACCGGCAATGGCCGACCCCGTGATCTCGCCGTACGACCACACCGCGTCGAAATACACGAGCGCGTTGGCCAGTGACCATCCGAGACCGATGCCGAATCGGGGAAACTGAATCGCGGCCACCCAGGACTCGGCCGCCGCGGAGATCGATTCCCCGGGCGTGACTGAGCCCTTGCCATGGGAAGAGCTGCCGGGATCGACCGATGAGTTCTGCTCCCCCAACGTCCCGCCCACGGAGGCGGTTGTGTCTGCATCAGCGCTGGCCTGCATGACGGAGTTCTTGGAAAAGCCCACACCAAGGTCGAACATGAAGGCGCACTGCAACTTCATGTAGAGCGGAATGCCAAGGTCGACGGGGTATTCGATGCCAAACGGAATGCGGAACGCGGGGAGGTGGAGTCCCGGTGTCGAGGGGCCTGTCCCTTCCGAGAGCGCGTAGCTGAGGTGAAGCGTGTAGTGGGCACCGTCAAACGAAATGGCGCTGCTGTTGGTGGAAGCACCAACCCGCTCGTCGACCTTCACCGTGCCGAAACTGACCACCCCTGAAGCCTGGAACTGGAGCGCTACCCCAAGTCCCGCAAATCCTCCCGAGGGGCTCAGGCAGTGGCCCGACCCGGCACTGAGTTCGTCAGTGAAGCTGAGGATGAGTCCGAAGCAGATCGTCAGGGCGTAGTGAAGGCCATCCGGCCCATCCTGGAACGTCACCCGATACCGCCAGCGCCCGGAGTTCGAGATCTGACCCTCGAACGAGAAGAGTGCACTCGGTGCTGGGGGCTCGGCGGCGGCCAGAAAGGCCGACCCTGCGGGTTCCGAGGTGATGCGATTCGACGCCGGCGCGGCAGTGGGCGTGGACGACGATCCCGCGGTCGCAGCTCCCGGGTCGGTCACGGCGATTGCCTTGGCGAAATTGACCGGCGTGGCGAAGGCGATATGTCCTGTCTTGATGAGGTCGGTGATTGCCGCGGGCGACGTCTTCACGATGAGGTGACCCCCGCTGTTGCTCACGCCGGTGACATCGGCAACGTCGGTGCCCTCCAGGAGCATCACCTTTCCGGGTGCGAGTAGCGCCAGCGGCCCATTGGCGTTGGAAAAGGTGTAGGTCCCGTTGGGCGAGATCGAGATCAGACTCGATGCCTGCGTGGCGCGGTCGATCATCACTGTCTTCGGCGTGTAGGCCACCTGGAAGGCGGAGGGTTTGATCGTGTCCGGAAGGCCCACCGGGATGCCGTCCAGCATGTGGCCAGTGAGAGGCGGAGTCGAGGATGCACACGACGAGGCTGCAACAACGACGCATGCCGACATGACCATGCATTGCAGAAACCGTCTACGCCTGCTCCTGGGCGAGGTCGCGGTTGCGACCTCCTTCCTGCCGGCGGTTGAACCTGGCTCAACGCCGCTACCGGTAAGGGCCGCTCCGATCACTCGCCGGATGACGCCGGCGCGTGCAGTCGACGTCATTTCCGTGCGTTGGAGTCTAGCAGCGCCAGGATGACTGGGAAGATTCGCCGCCTGGCTGGCCGCGACATCCCACGTATGGCTAGGCAAACCACCGCGACCGGGGGTTTCTGAGAGACCACTTGCGACGGACACCTCTGGCGTGCGACGCTCCATCGATCGTGGCTCGCCCGGGGACTTCAGGAAGGATGGTCAGCCGCGTCGCCGTTGCGATGGGCCTGGTCATTTCGTTCGGCTCGATGGCGGGAACCGTTCACGCCGCGACCGCACGCACGTCTCAGCCGAGTGGGATCTTCGTGTTCGACGCCGCCGCGAATGCTGCGACCGCCGTCGCGGATGTCGTGGGCGGCCCATTCCCCGATGTGCAAGGGTTTGATTGGACGGTCAGTTGGGCCACCCTCGAGCCAACGTCGCCAATGTCGGGCAGCTACCAGTGGAGTGTCCTGGACAACGCCGTGACCGCGGCTGCAAACGCCGGATTCACCTCCCAGATCACAGTCCTCCCCGGCACCCAGGCGCCGCAGTGGGTTATCGCAGCCTGCCCGGATGTCACGATCACGCTGTTGCACACGCAGAAGGTGGTCACCATCGCGGTGCCGACTTCGACCTGTTTCCTGGACGATTGGACCACGTTTATCGCTGCGCTCGGCGCCCACCTGGCCGGCGCCGCCGGCATAACGTCCGTCCAGGCTTCTGGACTCGGTGATCAGGGTGAGATGACTCTGTCGCCACCCACCACCGGCACCTGGGCCGACGTGGGGGTGACCACAGCATCGTTGCTCGCCGGCTGGAAACAGGTGCTGACCACGTGGCGCGCGTCTCTGCCGCCGTCCATCCCTTCGGCCCTGGCGATCGAGGAGCCCCTTGGCATCGGCGTCTCCAACGTCCTCGGAACTCTGATTCCCTGGGTGCACTCGCACTTCGGATCAAAGGTGTGGATACAGCAGAACGCGCTTCGCGCGACAACGCCGGAGACCAGCGGGTACTGGCCGATCCTCAGGAACGCAAGCAAATGGACAAATACCGGCTGGCAGATGTTCGGGTACGGGACCGAGAACGGCGATTTGGAGACCGCGTTCAAAATCGGCCTCGCAAGCCACGCACACTACTTCCAGGTCTACCTGGCTGACATCCTCGACAGCACAAAAACCGCAGCGCTCGAGTATCTCGCCTCCCAGGTCTGAGGCATCACTGACCCATCGTGAGGCTGGTCAACACCATCGTCCGGTATGAGTCATCGGCGCGCCCATGGCGCCGGCTGCTGGAGATCGCAGCTGACCACTTCCCAGACACACTAGCGGACCTCACGTTCCTGCATGCGCAAGGCGTGAAACTCGAGCTCCATGTCAGCGACGACCGAGCCTCCTACCTTGTGAAATTGGTGGGGCCGGATGTGCACGCCGTCGAGACGGAGCGGAAGGCACAGGGACGATCCCCGCTCAGTCAACCCCTCGCCGCTCTGGCCGCGGACAGCAAGGAGCACGAAGCCGCTGACGGCAGGAAACTGGCGCGTGACGTCGCGATCGGAGCCCTCACTTTCCGAGATGCGCGATCGCGTTGTGAGGGGTTCGGGTTGGAAGGCTTTGACGCCGAACTGGCCCGGTATCAGGCGGAGATTTCGCAGTCCAAGGCCGCGGCGAAGAGGCGGGCGAGGTAGCGGGCGTTCGGAGCAGGCCTTAGCTGACCCGCACACGCGGATCGAGGACCGCGTACAAGGCATCGACGACGATATTCGCAGCCACCACAAAGAAGGCCGAGACCAGGACGATCCCGATCACGACGGGAAGGTTCTGGACCTGGATGGCTTGGACCACTGCGAGTCCAAGTCCGGGCAACCCGAAGATGCTTTCCGTGACGATTGCGCCCCCCATCACGCCTGCGAGGTCGATGCCGAATTGGGTCACGATGGGTGTCAGCGAGCTGCGCAAGGCGTGGCGGTAGACCACGCGGCGTTCGCTCAACCCCTTGGCGCGGGCCGTCCTGATGTAGTCCTCTCCCAAGGTCTCGAGCAGCGAGCTCCGCGTGAGCCGCGAGTAGGTCGCGGCAATGACAAGGGCGACCGTGATCCACGGCAGGATCAGGTCGTGTGCCCACTCCAGCGGATTCGTGGTGATCGGAGTCCAGCTGCCCGGTTTCGGAAAGATCGCAATGCCGTGAATCGTCAGCAGGTAGTACAGGACATAGAGAAGCAGCAGGCCGAGGATGAAGACCGGCATGGAGACTCCGGTGAGGACAAACACCGTCGCGCCCCGGTCCATGAGGCTTCGTGGCCGTCGTGCAGCGAGCACACCAACACCGATCCCGAGCACTGTCCAGAGGATCGCTGCTCCCGCGGCCAGCGAGAGATCGATCGGCACGGCCTGCGCGATGATCGTGGTCACCGGCAGCCGGTTGGTGTTCGACGTGCCCAGGTTGAAGTGCCCGGGAATCGGCACCAGGCGCTCGAGGTAATGCCAGTACTGGACGATCACGGGTTGATCGAACCCGTACTCCTTGTTGATATTGGCGAGCAGCGCCGGCGTCACCGCGCGTCCGGCCAGCTCCCGCGCCGGGTCGACACCCGGGCGCGCGTAATACAGAATGAAGACCAACGTGATGATCACCCACAGCGTGATCAAGCCCAGGATGATCCGACGGATGAGGAAGCGGATCATGCCGTCTTCTTCTTCCGACGGCCGGCGAAGATGCGCTCGGTTCGTGGATCGAGTGCGTCACGTATCGCGTCACCGAGCAGGTTGAACGCCAGCGTCGTGGCCAGCAGGAAGAGCATCGGGAAGATGTAGAACCACCAAGCCTGGAAGCCGACGCCCTCCGCATCGGACAGCATGTTCCCCCACGAGGGGGTTGGCGGCACGACGCCGAGACCGAGGAATGACAGCGTGGCCTCGAAGATGATCGCCGCCGGAATCAGCAGCGTGGCAAGCACGATGACCGGTGCCACCAGGTTGGGAAGGATGTCCACGAACATGATGCGCAGGTTGCCGGCGCCCAGTGAGTGCGCGGCCTCCACGTATTCCTTTTCACGCTGCGACAGTGCCTGGCCACGAACGATCCTCCCGATGGCCGCGAACGAGAAGAAGGCGATGACCAGGATCGTCAGTGGGAGGCTGGGTCCGAAGACGGAGACCAGAACGATGGCGAACAGCACGTACGGAAACGAGAGCACCACGTCCATGAGGCGGGCGAGGATGCTGTCGAGCCAGCCGCCGAAATACCCGGCGACGAGGCCGATCACGACTCCGACGACCGCCGCGATCGCAGTGGCGAGCACGCCGACCAGCAGCGAAATGCGCGCCCCATAGGCAATCCGCACGAGGATGTCGCGACCGAGGTTGTCGGTGCCCAACAGGTAGCCCGCACTGCCCGGCGGCAGTGGCTGGCCGTTCGCGTCCGTGCCGCCATCGACGTTGGTGTCGGTGGGCCCGTGCCCGGTGATACCGGCGATCAACGGAGCCGCGATCGCGAGGGCCACGATGAGCAGGATCACCGCGACCGACGCAATCGCCACGCGGTCGGTGCGCAGCCGCGCGAGGACGAGCCGCAGTGGGCTGCGCGCCTCGATTCCGCCGGCCGCGCGTTCCTCGAGCGGGGACTCGGGGGAGGCGACGTCAATCGCCGACAGGCTCATGACGAGAGCCAGACCTGCGTGATGTCGTAGTACTCGCTGAACGGGATGAAGATCGCGTTATGGACCCGCGCCGACCGGAAGAGTGGTGTCAGCGTTGTCTCGAATGGGATGAATGCTGCGTCCTTCATCACCTGCTCGTCGGCCTGGTGCCAGAGCGCCGCGGCGGCGGAGAGCGTCATCGATGACTCGGCCTGCGTCACTAACGAGTCCACCGTCGGATCGTCGTAGCCACCCCAGTCAGAGCCGGGAAAGCTGAGCGCACCGTCGAGGATGTCGGGGAGGGTGGCGCGACCGTTGGTCGGACCGAACCAGTCTGGGACCCAGCCGGGCTCGGTGATGTCCCAGCTCCCCGTCTTGAGGCCATTCGGCGAGGTGACACCGATCCCCGACGAGCCGTAGTAACCGGTCGCGATCGGAGTGCCGACAACCGTGACACCGCACCTTGCGAAGTCGGCCTGGACCTCCTGGAACACGGCCGGATGATTGCCGCTGTTGCGGTAGTAGTCCTTGAGCGTGACCCCATTCGGGTACCCGGCAGCCTTCAGGAGCGACTTGCATTTCCCGGGGTCGCCCTGATTGTTCGGCGTCGGGTAATCGTTGAAGGGGACGTAGCCCTCGGCCCCGGCGGCGATCACCTGGTTGAGCGGCTCGTTAAGACTCGCGCCACCGTAGATCTTGTTGATGGCCACCTTGTCGATGGCGTACTCGAGCGCCTGCCTCACCTTGACGTTGCCGAGCGCTCCGCCGTTGTTCGGGCTCTGGACATTGAAGACGAGGTACGGATTGGTCGTGCCCGGAGCGGGGAAGACGCCGAGCTGCGGGTTCCGGCTTGGAGATTCGAGACCGTGGATATCCGCCGGAGGCACGTTGGTGTTCCACTCGAGATCCGCGGTGCCTGCCGCCAGGTCCTGCTGCACCTCGGTAGCGGCCGCCGAACCTGCAAGGTCGAGCTTGACGTCAATCGTGTCGACGTACTGGTGCCGGATCGAATCGGAGGCCTGTGTCCACGCGGCGTTCCGAGTGAGGATGATCTCGTGACCGACGTTATACGTGGTGATGGCGTATGGCCCATCCGAGTACAGGACGTTGCCAGGGGTGAGCGGCGTGTATTTGAGGTACTCAACAGGTGCGGCCGAGGCGAAGGGCAACGCGATGATGTTGTCGAAATCCGTGGCCGGCTGTGTGAGTGTGAAGACAATGGTGTTGCTGTCCGGCGTCTTGATGCCGGACACGCTGGTCATGCCGGCGTTGATGGTCGCCGCGCGAACGGCGGGACTCTCTGACGGGCTCTGATTCTCGAACGCAGTGCAGAACGCCTTGAAGCCTGCAATCGTGGAGACGTAATAGCCGGGGTTGCCGTTCGGCGCCAGCGTCGGATCGCAGTTGCGCAGGATGCCACGCTCGAAGTCCTGCGACGTCACTGGCCGCGGTGGCGTGGTGTTCCACATCAGCCCCGATCGCAGCGTGAAGCTGTACGTCAAGCCATCGGAGCTGATCGTGGGCATGGTCGCGGCTGCGTCGGGGACGACGCTCTCCGCCTTGGTGAGGTCAGTGGATGCCGGGTAGGACAGCAGCTGGCGGGCGTACGCGCGCTCGAGCGTGAAGCCGATGGTCTCGTATTCCCCTTGAGGGTCTGCAGCGGCCGAGAGGTCGGTACTCCCCTCGATTTGCAGCGTGCCTCCCATCACTGGCGAGCCGCTCGCGTTCTGGTTTGCGGACAGCCACGAGATGTTCGATACGTTGAAGTCGCTCGGGTTGAACAGGTCGTTGCCCTGCGCAGCGCCCGGGGAGGCTGTGGAGGTGCCCGTCGAGCCGCACGCGACGACCGCGAGCGCAGCGATTGCCAGGATGCCGCTCCAGCGGGCGACACCGCGAGTCTTTCTCTCGGTGCTTCGAACCAGCATGCTGCGAACGCTCATCGGACCTCCCTTGTTCACGTCTCGTCGCGAACGCGACTCTCGTCGAGAATAGTCATGAGAGGCAAGGGTTTTTGCAAGGCTCTGCGTCAGAATTCATTCCAACGAATGAGACCAGTTTCGCGCGAGATGCGGGTGCCAGATCAGCGCCGTTTCATGGCACGTTGCCGAGCGATATCGCACTGCGTACACGGCTTCGCATGAGTCCAAACACACGCGAAATCTGGGTGCCAGAAGAGGCGCAGCTCACACCGCGGAACGGGGTATGACACCATCCACCCGATGGCGTCTGATGAGGCTAGATGGCTCTCCTTGGACCGACGCGCCGGCGAGACCCTTCGATCGGCTCTGGAACGGACGCTGCGCGAGGCGATTGTCAGCCGCGCGTTGCGTGCCGGCGTTCGGCTGCCGGCTTCACGCGCGCTGGCTCAGCAACTCGGCATCTCGCGCCGCGTTGTCAGTGATGCCTACAACCAGCTTCAAGCTCAAGGTTTCCTGCTCAGCCGGGAGCGCGAAGCGCCGGTTGTCGCTGAGGTGCGGGCGCGCAATAGAGTTCGAGCCGAAGCCGACCCACCAGCGCCGCAGCTGCGCCATGACCTGAGTGCGACAAGGCCGGATGTGTCGCTGTTCCCGCTCACGAGATGGCTCGCTACCGCGCAGCGTGTCGCCCGTGGTGGGCCGGCCATCCTCGACTACCGGGAGGCTCGCGGAGAGCGCGCCCTGCGTGACGTGCTCGCCGATCATCTCGGCCGCACGCGAGGGGTCATTGCCGACCCGGCCCAGATCCTGATCGTCCAGGGAACCGCTCAAGGTGTCGATCTTGTGATGCGTACGCTCCAGGCACGCCGAGCTTCCCGCGTCGCCGTTGAAGATCCGTCGCAAACAACTGCGCGCGATCGCATCGCGGCAAACGGCCTTGCAGTCGTGCCGCAGCCGGTTGACAGCCAGGGCATGGTCGTCAGCGGTCTTGACGCCGACGCAGTGCTGGTCACGCCGGCGCACCAGTTCCCAACCGGCTGCGTTCTGAGCGAGGAGAGACGCCGCCAGCTGATCGCCTGGGCGTGCGCGAACCGTGCGCTGATTATCGAAGACGATTACGACGCTGAGTTCCGCTACGACCGTGAACCGGTGCGTGCGCTGCAGGGTGTTGCGCCGGAACACGTTGTGCAGATCGGCACCGTATCGAAAACACTGGCTCCAGCCCTGCGACTTGGCTGGCTCGTTGTGCCGGCACATCTCGTCGATGAGGTGGACCGCACAAAGCACCTCCTCGACCAGTTCTCTCCTTCCCTCGACCAACTGACGCTCGCAGAGTTCTTGACTCGCGGGGACTACGATCGCCATGTGAGGCGAGCACGTGGTGTCTACCGCGGGCGCCGGGATCGCCTGATCGAGGCGCTCACCAAGCATCTGCCGGAGCTCAAGGTGGAGGGAGTCGCCGCCGGCCTGCACCTCCTGTTGCGAACGCCCCCTTGGGTCGATGACAGCGCGATCGCGTTGGACGCGAGAAGCGCCGGTATCCGGGTCGCTGCTCTCTCGTCGTTTCGAATCGTACCGTCGAACAGCGGTGGACTCGTGATCGGTTACGGGCGCGTGCCCGAATCCGCAGTCGAACCGGCCGTGCGGGACCTTGCCAGGGCTGTGCGCCCGCACCTCTGACCGCGGCCCGGCCGGCTCCGCAACTGGCGCGAGACCCTACGCGCAGCAAACGATGGTCATGAATCAAGGCGCAGTTCTCTGTTGAGGCGCTTGGAGGTGGCTCAGCCGTCCGGGATCGGCAGCTCTCGCAGCTTCCTGGCGGCTTCGGCCCGGGATCGCACCCCGAGCTTGGCGAGGATCGCCGAGACGTGGTGGTCTACGGTTCGCGTTGATAGGAACAGGCGGCTCGCAATCTCACCGTTCGACACGCCGGCCTCCAGCAAGCGAAGGACTTCAACCTCGCGCCCGGTGAGCATCGCCCAGTTTCGCTGCGTCGCAGGCCGCGGTCCGCGCGGCAGGTCGCGAATCCCGCGCTCCTGCAGGCGTCGAGCCACGATCGCCGCCGCCGGCCTGGCGCCCAGGCGGTGTAGTTCCATGAGGGCCTGCCGCAACGCGCCGGAATCGTCCGAATCGGCGAGTGCGAGCGCGGCCTCGTAGGGACAGTGCAGCTGTCGCCAGAGGTCAGCTGCAAGCACGCAATCGCCCTGCGCCTGCGCAGCGAACGGCGGTGGCAAAACCGACGTCCTGTGCGTCGCGGTGTCCAACCCCGCTCGAAGCCGCCAGGCCATGAGGCCGGCGGTGATCCAGGCTGCATGCCGCGTCTCTGCCAGCTCGAGCACGCGCGCGGTGGCTGCGTCAACCGCCGGCTCGTCGCCCTCGAGCCACCCCGCTTCGGCTCGGGCCAATGCGGGGAGCTCCCATCGTTGCAACTCGCCCGTCGGCTCAGCGCGATGCCACGCATCGTCGAGGAGCGATCGCCACTCGGGGTCCCCGCGCCGGGCGCGTACGAGGCCGATGATCGCCTGCGCGATCGGCATGATGACCGGCGAGGTTCGCGGATCGTGAACGATCAGGTCCGCGGACTCGACCGCCTTGTCCCATCGGCCCTGATCGAGCTCCGCCCGCGCACGGGACACGGCGAGGTAGCTGCGCCAGAGATCGAGTCCGTGATCGGTGCAATAGTTCAGCCCGTCGTCGAGCCACCGCTCCGCATCGGCATGCGATTTGCTGCGTGCTCCCCAAAAGCAAAGAGCGACGTACGAGCGGCCCGCGTACTCGTCGAGGCCGGCTTCGGATGCCTGCTTGAGGCAGCTTTCGAGAGTCGCGGTCGCCTCTGGTATCCCCGCCAGGTAGTCAAGGGTGGCGCAGTTGATGAGCGCATAGATCCTCGATTCGAGATCGCCGAGCTGATCCGCGAGCTTGAGGGCGTTCGCGGCCCAGTGGGCCGTGTTCTCCCCATCCTCGACGCTCATGAAGAGATACGAGAGATTGCAGTACGCCAGGGCGAGTTCGCGCCCCGGGGTGATCGTCTCGAGAACGGTCACGGCTGAGCGTCCCGCCTCGAGCGCGGGCTCCGGGCGCCCCACGTAGCGCAGCAGGCGGGACAGCGCGCGAAGCGCATTGCCCTCGCGGCGCCTATCGCCGGACAGCCGATGACACTCCAGTGCGACCTCCGCCGACTTCAGCGCCTCCTCGAATCGGCCGCCCACGTAGCATTCGTACGAGTGGCCGTCAAAGAGATCGCCTCGTAGGCTGGGACCGGCCTCGGCCGAGAAGCGCAGCGCCCTGGCGTATTGAGCCGCGGCTTCGCGGTGCGCGCCGGCAGCCACCGCGGCGATCGCTGCGCGCGGTGCATGCCGCAGCACCGCGGCGGTCTCTTCTGCAGCCTCCGCATGGTGAGCGAGCCGGGCGGAATCGTGCGTTTCGGCAGGACGCGCCTCGAGCGCGACGAGGGCGGCGCGGTGCAATGCGCGCCGCGCATTGGGCGCCAGCGAGGTCTCAACGGCCAGGCGCGCGAGCTCGTGACGGAAGCTCACCGCGGCGGTGGTGGGGACCAGCATCCCCGACGTCAAGCACTCGTCGAGGTGCGAGGCCACCTCCGGTGCCACTGCTTCGAGAAGCCACCGCTCCGCCTGCGGCTGCAGAATCGACGCCGCCTCGAGGGTTCGATGCGCGCCCGGGCTGAGGCGAGCACCTCGCGCCAGGACGGCATCGCGCACCGTGTCTGGGACACCTCGGCCTACAGCGGCGAGCACCTCCGTGACGAAGAACGGGTTGCCCCCCGTCTTGGCATAGAGATCAGCGGGATCCACACCTCTGGGGATCGCCATTCGCGAGACTGCGTCAGGAGTGAGGAGGGGCAATCGGATGCGCCAACCGATGCCGGCCGAGCTGAGCTCGCCCAGTAGCATGCGCAGTGGATGGCGTCGATCGAGTCCCTCGTCTCGATAGCTGAGAGCCATGAGCAATGGCACGGTATCGGCCCTGCGCGCGATGAGACCGATGACGTCCAGCGTGGCTTCGTCTGCCCAGTGCACGTCCTCGACAACAAGGACGGTGGGTCCGCGCGCCAGCCTCGCAAGCAGAGCCGCGGCCAGACGGTAGGGAGGTTCGTCCTGCTCCAAGCACTCCTCGACCTCACGACCGGCGGCCGGCCCGATGTCGTGGAAAGGACCGAGGGGCCGCGGTGTGAACAACGCGTCGCAGGCACCCCTGAGCACGTCTACCGTCTTCGCCCGCTGTGCCAGGAAACCACTGATGAGCGCCGTCTTGCCGATACCGGCTTCGCCACTGATGAGGACGACTCCACCGCGGTGCTGCCGGGTTACCGATCCGAGCCGCTCAGACAGCTCGGCAAGCTGGCTCTCGCGCTCGAGCAGCTCCCTCCCGGCGTCATCACCTCGATCGTCCATTCGCGCTCCCCTCACCGGCGACGCCGTAACCGTACTGCATGCGGTGCACCCGGCCAAGAACGTGTCGAGGGATCTGCCCCCTTCCTATCCTCGTGTGCGGGTCCGCCCGGCCGTGCCCCCCCGTGTATCGATATATCGCGACATATCACATTGGCTGGGGAGAGAGGATTCGAACCTCTGATTGGCTGATCCAGAATCAGCTGCCTTACCACTTGGCCACTCCCCAGCGGAGGCCGTCGAGTGTACCGGACGCCCCCCGGGACCCCCTGTTTGTCGCCTCGGCACGCGGCATATACTGGGCAGTGATGGATCTGCTTGAGCTGCTCCGTTTTCAGGCCCGGCGCTATCGCTGCTCGGCGTGTGGCGAGAACATGGCCGACTGCGGGATCAACGTCCTCGCCCAGCAGGGCAACCGTGCGCTGGTCCGGGTGACCTGCGCGTCCTGCAACGACGAGAACCTCCTCCAGATCATCTTCCAGACCGAGGCCGAGGAGAACAAGGTCCCTGCCATCGATGAGGGCGTCCCGGACGTCGCCGACCCGATCACCGGTGACGAGATGCTCGAGCTCCACTCCCTGCTCTCCTCGCACGAAGGCGCGCTGACCGAGCTGCTCGTCAAGCGCTGACCGCGACGCCGCCGGGGGTCCGTGCGACACTTGCCCGCCGTATGGCGAGCCTCGATCCCGGGCAGAACATGGTCTTCGACGCCCTCTACGGGCTCGAGTTCGGAGATACCTCCCCGGAGCACATGACCGCGACGTGCCCGGTCACCCCAAAGGTGCTCCAGCCCTTCGGGATCGTCCACGGAGGCGTGTTCTGCGCAATGGCCGAGACGATCACCTCAGTTGGCACCTACCTAGGCGTCAAGGACGCGGACAACATCAGCGTTGGGATGTCCAACAACATGAACTTCCTTCGCCCGATCACGACCGGGACCATCCACGCCGATGCCAGGCCCCGGCACCGCGGGCGCACCACCTGGATCTGGGACGTCGAGATCACCAACGACGACGGCGCACTCTGCGCCATTGGCCGGGTCACGATCGCGGTCAGGCCCCGGCCTTAGCCTCCTGCCGGTCGACGAGCCGCTTGGCCGCATAGGCTCCGCCGGCGGACGCCGCAGCACTCACCCCGCGGAGCACGACCTTCTGCCAGACCGGTGTCTTGTCCCCGCCCTTCTTGATCTCCTTGCGCAGCGACTGGAGCTCGGCCACGAGCTCGTCGAGCGTCGCGGGGGCCGTCTCCTCCTCGGCCTTGTCGCCGCGGAGGCGCGAGCGGACCAGCACGATCGTTCCGATCAGGACCACCGCCCCGCCGGCGATCGCCGCATAGCGAGGGCCGTCGCGGCGCAGACGCGCCTTCCAGTCGAGCTCAGCGCGAACGCGCTCCTCCAACCGGCCGGCGCTGGTCGCCAGCGCCGCCTTGCTCAGCTCCCTTTGACGCTGCGCTTCGTCAGTTCCCGGAGCCACTCGGCATCCTCCTTCAACGTGCTTTCGATGTGCTTCCGCCCTCGCTTGATCGCCTTTCGCGCCTTCGATTGCCCGATATAGATGAGTACTGCGGCGAGGACCAGGAATATCCCGCCGAGCACGAGCCAGCGCACCCATTCCGCGCCGAGGATGCCGAGCCCCGACGGCAGGGCGCCCAATGCCTCGATCACTGCAATCAGCAGGAACACCGACGCGACGATGAGCATCACCGCAGCGATCACCAATTGGAGGATCGCCCGCTTCAGTTCGGAGCCCACGACGGCCAGCTCGGCCCGCACCAGCTTGATGGCGTCCTCGACCACCTGGCGCGCGAGCGAGATGGGGTCGGTGCTCTCAGGCGCGTCGCCGGCCACAGTACCTCCAGACATTCGATCGGGAGCTCAACGCGACACTGCAGTGCGGCGCATTCGCCCGCAAGCTCACCCAAACTCGCAGGGTTGCATGATACTTGCGCGTACTCGCGGGGGGCGTAACCGGATCCCTGCCAACCCCGTTGGAAAGTGCACATGGCGGAAATCAGTCCTCTTCGACGACTCCCCCGCGGCGGACCCGACGGCTCTGCCGACCTGGCGGTTCGCCGCCGCTACCTCCGCCGCAGCCGTCGCTTTGCGACGGGCCGCGTGTGGATCTCCCTCTGGGTCGGCGTTTTCGCCGTCGTCGGCTGGCTCTTCATTGCGGGGTTCGCCGGCTTCAACCACTGACTTCGGGACTCATCCCGCGGAGTGATCGCTAACCGATCAGCTCGCGGAGATCCTGGAGCTGGAGTGATATCCATCGCGTGATGTCATTGGTTCGCACCACGTCGCGAATCTTCGCCTGCCGAGCCTTCTTCTGGCCGTCATCCATGGTCAGCCCCAGGTAGAGCGCCTCCGCGGTCTCATCGATGTCAAATGGATTGACGGTGATGGCCCATTCGCCGAGCTCCTCGTGTGAGCCCGCGTTCTCGCTGAGCACCAGGACACCGTCGCGCTGATTGACGAGCGGACCCTCCTTGGCCACGAGGTTCATCCCGTCATAGATCGGGTTGACCAGCAGGACGTCGAAGGTGCGATACCCCGCAATCGCTCGCTCCATGTTGTCCTCGATCTCGACGCGAATCGGCGTCCAGCCACCGCGACTGTATTCGCGATTGATGCGCGCCGCGACGCGCAGCACGCTGCCGAGGTATGCGCGGTAGTCGTCGATGTCCTGCCGGCTGGGCTGCAGGAATGCCCAGAACAGGACGTCCCCAGTCAGCTCGGGATGGGCCTCGAGCATGCGCTCGTAGGCGAGGAAACCGCGCACGATGTTCTTGCTGAGATCCGTCCGGTCGACACGCAGGATGAGGTGCTTCGGCCGCCACTGTTCGATGCGCTCGATCTCGGCGAGCACCGCGGGTTGTTCCGAATGCTGAATGAACGTCTTGGGATCAACGCTGATCGGGTAATTGCGCACCCACACCGCGCGCCCCTCCGCGAACACGGTGCGCTCGCGATGGTCGACCGTCAGGCCGAGGTTCTGCTCGCACGTCATCAGGAAGTTGCGCACGTCGCGTGAGGTCTGAAACCCGATGATGTCCGCACCGAGCAGGCCGTGCACGATCGCGTCGCGGATGTGGCGCGGCAGCACCGTCCAGTATTGCGGCGTCGGCCACGGGATGTGCACGAAATGCTGGATGCGCACGTCGGGCCGTTGCTCGCGGATCAACCCCGGGACGCAGTACATCTGGTAGTCCTGCACGAAGACGACGGCCGGCTTGTCGGCGCGCTCGACCTCGGCGAGCACTCGCTTCGCGACCAGCTGGTTCACGTTCATGTAGCCGTCCCGCCAGGCCCGGTGAATTGTCTCGTCGACGACCGGTTCGCGCGCGAGGTCCCAGAGGTAGTGCTGGATGAACCAGAGCAAGGGGTTGGCGATCACGTTGTAGTAGAGGTCGTATGCCTCGCTGGTCGGCTCGACGAACGCGACCTTGATGGTGGTGCCGTCGTCGGTGGTCAGCTCGGCCGGGTCGCCCCGCTCGGCGAGCTGTCGATCCGATGCGTCGCGCGCCAGCGCAACCCACACCGCATCTGTCGCAGAGGCCAGCGAGGTCATCGCCGTGACCAGTCCGCCGGCGCCCTTGACCAGCCGCTCCGGCGTACCCCGGTACGGGTCGGCCTGATGCAGGACCAGCGGCGCCCGGTTGGCGACGATGATCGGCTGGACACCCCCGAGGATCCTGCGCGTGTACGGCTCGATTGCCGACAAATGCTCGACTCCATCACAGGCCGAGCGGGGCCCTGCCCGCCGACCCATGCTACCGGGACAGTCCTTGGGGGGGCCTCTCCGGCGACAATCCCGTGTCGTATGGCCCACCCCATCGCCGAGTACCGCGTCGACACACCTCGCCTCACGCTCTCGGTCCGAGATCACACCGGAGGTGAACCGGCGCTCATCGCTCTGCACGGACTGGCGAGCAACGCACGCTGGTGGGACCTGGTCGCCGACCGCCTGGTCCCTGCCCATCGGGTGATCGCGTTGGACCTGCCGGGGCACGGGAAGAGCGACCGCCCGGACAGCGGGTACGACTTCGAGACCGTGTCGCGCGACCTCGAGGGGCTGCTCGCGGCGCTCCGCCATGCCGAGCCGGTGGTCGTGGCCGGGCACAGCTGGGGAGCGACCGTCGCGCTCTCCTTCGCGATTGCCTATCCGGAGCTGACGCTCGGAGTCGTCTGCATCGACGGCGGGGCCGGCGACCTCAAGGCGTACTTCGGGCCCAACTGGGCGATGGCCGAGCAGACCATGCGACCGCCGGCGCTCAAGGGCATCACCCCGGCGATGCTGCGTTCGTGGATGGACTCGTCGCCGTTGCGCGACGGGTCGGATCCCGACACCGCAGCGGAGATCCTCGGCGGCAATTTTGAGGACGACGGGAGCGGCGCCGGCACGCTCCGCCCGCGCCTCTCCCTCGAGCATCACATGGAGATCGCCCACCACCTCTTCGACGCCAACGGCTACGAGCTGATGGCCGAGGTGCGCCGCCCGATGCTCTTCATCCCGGCGGGGTCGCCGTCGCCAGAGGATTCGCCAAAGGTGCGGTCGATCGCCCGGGCGCAGGAGGTGGTTGGCGATCGCGCGCGGTTCGTGTGGATCGACGGAGTCCACGACCTGCCGGTGCAGCGACCCGCGCAGGTCGCGGCGGCGATCGCCTCGTTCGTCGACGAGCTCGCGGCTCAGCCGAGCAGCACATCCCAGAAGTAGCGCTCGCTCCGGGGCACACCCTGGTCGACGTGGATGTGCTTCACCTCGGTATATGCGAGCAGTCCCTCGCGGCCGTGCTCACGACCGATGCCGCTCTGCTTGTAGCCACCAAACGGCGCGAGCGGATTGAGCAGGTGCCAGTCGTTGATCCAGACGGTCCCGGTGCGCAGCTGTTTGGCAATCTCGATCGCGCCGCGCGTGTCCCGCGACCACACCCCGCCGGCGAGCCCGTAGATCGTCCGGTTGGCGCGCTGGATCACCTCGCCAAGGTCGCTCCAGCGCTGCACCGCAAGCACCGGCCCGAAGATCTCCTGGGTGCCGGCGTGCGAGTCGGGGCTGACGTCGGTGAGCACCGTCGGCTGGATGAAAAAGCCCCGATCGCCGACGTTGTGCGCGCGTCCGCCGCCGCACGCGACCGTCGCCCCCTCCTGCTTCGCACGTTCGATCGCGGACAGGATCATGTCGTACTGCGCGCGGCTGATCACCGGGCCGACCTGCGTGTCGAAGTCCGCGGCGTCACCGACGCGCAGCGACGCCGCTCCGTCGACGAGGCGATCGACGAACGTGTCGTAGATGTCGTCGTGGACGAAGAGACGCGTCCCCGACTCGCACATCTGGCCCTGGTGAAAGAAGGTGCCGAAGAGCGCACCGTCGACAGCGATATCGAGGTCCGCGTCGGGGCAGACGATGTTCGCCGACTTGCCGCCGAGCTCGAGCGTCACCTTCTTGATTGTGGGTGCGGCAGCGGCGAGGATCTTGCGACCTGTCGCGGTGGAGCCGGTGAAGGCGACCTTGTCGACGTCGGGGTTCTCGACCAGTTCGATGCCGGCCTCGACGCCGTCCCCGGTGACCACGTTGAGCACGCCGCGGGGGAGCAGGCCGGTCTCGTCGATGGCGCGGGCGACCGCGAGTGCGCTGAGCGGCGTCTGCGGCGCCGGCTTGAGCACGATCGAGTTGCCCATGGCGAGCGCCGGCGCGATCTTCCACATCGCGAAGATCAGCGGGTAGTTCCAGGGGATGATCCCGGCACATACGCCGACCGGCTCGCGCTGCACGAAGTTCCACGACACGTACGGCGAATCGATCCAGGGCAGCGGCTCGTACCAGGGCACGCCGAGCGCCTGCTCGGCCATGCTCCGGAACCACTCGATTGCGAGCGGCACGTCGACCACCGAGGTCTTGCGCAGCGCCGCGCCCGCGTTCTGCGATTCGAGCAGCCCCCAGTCCTCCGAGACCTCCTGAAGGTGCTCGGCGATCTGGAACATGATCTGGGTCCGCTGCAGCTGCGACTTGAGGCGCCACTCGCCTGCGTCGAATGACCGGCGGGCCGCGGCGACCGCACGCCTTGCGTCGGCCCTGCTGCTCGCGGGCGCGACGGCCATGACCTCTTCGGTGGACGGGTTGATGACCGGATACGAGCGCCCGTCCTCAGCGCCCGCCCACTCGCCATCGATGTACTGCTGATACGTCGCGACGTCTGGCTCGACGATCGCTGCCATGACTACCTCCACGCGGCCTGGATCGACGTTGACACCGGTGTCGATTATGGCGGCGATGAGGTTGTCGCCTTCGCGCGTCTGGGCGCGGCGCACTCCGCGATTTGTCCGCGAGGAGGATCTGACCGAACCCTACGATACTGTCATTCTGCGATCACACATAGTGGAGTGGCGGCATGGATCAGATCGAGTTCGCCGACGGCTTCGACCGACCCGACACGCTCGCCTTTGGCCTTGGCGCAGGACAGCTGGCGGTGGTCATGGTGGGAGCGCTGGCGGCGTATTCGCTGGTTCGATCGCCACTCCCTCCGGCCGTCGTGGACCCGGTTGCTTTGGCGATCGCCGCTGGGGCAGCCGGGCTTGGATGGCTGCGCGTTGCCGGACGTCCGGCGCTCGACTGGGCGGTGTTCGCGGGGCTGTTCTGGATGCGGCCGCGTCGCGGGACGACCCGGTGGGAGCTCCCGACTGCGGCCCCCTCGGACGGGTCCTCTGACGGCGGTCACGACGATCGGTCACGGGTGGTCGAGCTGTTTGGCACGCGCGGGACGCCGCCGGCGCCATCATCGAACCCACCGCCCGGCGATCGACGAAAGAGCGATCCGGGTGCGGCGCCATCGTCCCAGTCGCCGGCCGGTCCCAACTTCACGCCGATCCTTCGCCCGCCGACCCGCGCCGACGGCGCACGGCGCGTGACCTTCTTCTCCTTGCGCGGCGGCACCGGTCGCAGCACGCTCGCCACCGAGCTCACCTGCCTCATCGCCTCCAGCCGGACCGACGAGCAGCCGGCCCCGCGCGTTGCGCTGGTCGACCTCGACCTGCGCAGCCCCAGCGTCGCCATCCGCCTCGGCGCACCCGAACGCACGCTGCTCGACTACGCGCTCGCACCGGCGGAAGACCGCAGCGTGATCGACTTCATGATCACTCACGCCTCGGGCGCACGCGTCCTGCTCGGTCCCCAGAGCGCGGTCAACCCCGAGTGGCCGGTCACCCCGGCGTTGCTGCGGGAGGTGCTTCGAGAGTTGGACATGGAGGGCTTCGATCTGGTGGTGCTCGACGTGTGCCCAGAGCTCAACCCTCTGACCACCACCGCGATCTGCGCCTGCGACGACGTCTTCATCGTTGTCGTGCCCACCGCGGGCGGCGTCCACGACGCGTACCGGAGCACCGAGGCACTGCGCCGCCTCGGTCTGCGCCATCAGCTCCGGTACATCGTCAATCGGTCCCGACCCGGCACAGACCTGAGCGAGCCGATGGCCGACCTGGACGGCCAGCTGATCGGCGACATCCCGGACGACGACGCGGTGGTGACCGCGGAGAATGCGCACCGCCTCGTCGGGCTCGACGAGACCGGTCCCGCCGCGATCGCGCTCCGCCGTCTGGCAAGGCGCGTCGGCAGTGAGTTGCGCTCCTCGTGGCCGGCCTGAATCTCGGAGCGGTCAGGAGCGCCGCTCTTCGTCGAGCGCCAATCGACGACCGCATCGTCATCCGCGGCGATCGCTGCGAGCGGGGCGGCCGGCTCTCTGCCGTCCTCGCCACCACAGATCTCGACATCGACGCGCTCGACCCGGCGCGCAAGGCCGCCGCGGCTGCCGCCTTCGCACGCATGTGCCACACCCTCGAACGCCCGATGCAATTGCTCATCCGCGTGCGCCGGTTGACCGAGTCTGACGTGCCGGCCTCGGAGGGTCAGCACGCGCGCCTCGACGAGGCGATGCGCCGGTATTGGGCCGAACAGATCCGCGATGGCGAGCGGCACACGCGTCAGGTCTTCGTGATCCTCTCCGCGCCGACGCCGGCGGCCCTCGAATCGGTTTGTGCACAAGCTTGCGATCGATTGGGCGCGCTCGGCGTGCGCGCCCATCGCCTCGCTAGCGATGCTCTCATCGCGGCGATAACCGACGGGTTCGACATCAACGACGCGACCACCTGGTCCGAACATCGAGAACACGCCGCCGTCGGAGACCACGTGGTCTGCGGCCATGCGCTGCAACGACTTCCGGGGCATCCCGTCAGCCCGGGATGGCTCGCGCCGCTCCTCGGCGTGCAGGCCGAAGCGGACATCGCCATCCACCTCGAGCCGGCGCCACTCGGGGATGCGCTGGGGCGCCTCAACCGTCGCCTGCGCGATTTCTCGGCGCACCGAATGCTCGAGGTCGAGCGAGGAGCGCTTGGCGATGTGCACGTCGACATCGGGCTCGACGCCGCGACCGCACTTCGCGAACGCCTGGCTCGCAACCTCGGACGGCCGCTGCATCTCGCCGTCATCGCCACCGCACG
>CABECQ010000260.1_pt1 | contig 25131 bp, 14 predicted proteins | sample 3132861 | NCBI WGS metagenome assembly CABECQ01 (sample SAMEA5534327, study PRJEB31848) | metagenome | biome: tundra; feature: field; material: soil | place: USA | collected 2013-05 | depth 0.15 m | reverse complement strand
AACCTGTGATGGCCGCAGCGCCGTCACACCTGCGAGCGGGACACCGACCGGGACAGCCGAGTTCCTGGACGGCGCTGCGGCCATCACAGGTTGTGGCGCCCAGCCGCTATTCGGCGGAGTCGCGTCGTGCGATGTTGTGTACGCCGGTGTTGGCAACCACGCGATCACAGTCATCTACAGCGGTGACCCCAACTTCATCGGATCGACATCTTCCGTCGTCACGCAGACCGTCAACCCGGCTGCGACCTCGACATCACTCGCATCCTCGGTGAACCCGTCGGTCACGGGGCAGACGGTCACGATTACGGCGACGGTGAGCGTGAACACGCCGGGTTCCGGCATGCCGACCGGGACAGTCTCTTTCGAGGACGACAGCACGACGATCGCGGGATGCGCCACCGAACCGGTGATCGGTACCGGCTTCGCAACGTGCGCCGATACATTCGTTGCCGCGGGTGCGGAGGCGATCACCGCCGTCTACAGTGGTGATGCCAACTTCATCAGCTCGACATCTCCCACCCTCACGCAGACAATCAACCAGGGCGCGACGGCGACTGTGGTTATCTCGTCGGTCGACCCATCAGTGTCGGGCGATTCGGTCTCCTATACCTCCGTCGTGACCGCCGTCGTGCCCGCGAGCGGGACCCCCACCGGGACAGTCGCGTTCCTGGACGGCGCATCGACCATCCCCGGGTGCGCGACGCAAGCACTGGTCGCCGGCATGGCGTCGTGCTCCGTGACCTATGCCGTCGCCGGCAGCCACGCGATCACCGCGGTCTACGGCGGTGACCCGAACTTCACGGCCTCGACCTCGGCGCCGCTGAACCAGCACGTCGTGCTGGCTGAATCCGCGACCACGGTGACGTCGCCGGCCAGCATCTGGGCGGCCGGTCAACCCGGGATCTTCGAGGCGACGGTGTCTCCGGTTGGGCCGGTACATGTCACACCAACCGGGACCGCTGCGTTCATGGACGCCGGTGCCCCCATCCCCGGATGCGCTGCACGGCCGGTTGTCTCCGGGACCGCATCGTGCAGCGTCGTATTCACGGGCACCGGCACGTACCCGATCACGGCCGTCTACGCCGGTAATGCGGCCCTGACCGGCTCCACGTCGCCGACGTTAAGGCTGTCCGTGTACGACGATCCGCCCACGCCGGACGCGGGAGCCAATTCCACGACGTCGACGTCCTGGGGGTATGTCGCCATCTTCGGTGGCGTCTTCCTCGTGTTCCTCGTGGGGTGTGTGCGCCTCCGGCGCAGGGACATCGACCGGTACTGAGCCCGCGCGAGGCACTCTCCTCGAGCACGCGGAGCCATGTGGTCAGACCCTCGCAGCTCGGCGTCGCGCACCACCAGAGTCCATGGTCGGCGAGGCGCTCTCACATGAGGTGTGGCCAGCGTGTCCATGGTGTTGCTGGATTTGTTATGTCTCGAGGCGAATGCTCCCTCCGCGACGGTGACGTCGGGAAAAGGTCCTGTGGTTGCGGATACCACCTCAATCACAGGTGAGCAAGGGGGTCCGCGATGAACCACATCACTCGAAGCGCCGCAGGAATCCTGGCCACAGTGGCGGTGCTCTCTGCAGCGTCCCTATCGGCCTACGCGTCAACCTCCGCGCCCTTTCTCGGTGGGGCGGCGAAATTCGTGGTCCTGGGTGGGGCGGGGGTCACCTGCACCAAGTCCACCGTTGGCCTCGGCGCCGTGGGCTCCAAGCTCACTATCACCAAGACCGCAACGTGCAGTATCGCGGGGGCCATGCATGCTGGTGACGCGACCGCCGTTGCCGCGTTCAATGCCTTCAGCACCGCGTACACCGCCCTCAAAGCCAAGACGTGCTCCCCCGCTAACAACCTGACCGGGCAGGCGCTCGGCGGAAAGACACTGGCACCAGGCGTGTACTGCTTCAATAAGACGGCGGGCCTCACCAGTGGCATCCTGACGCTGGCAGGGCCGTCTTCCGGCGTGTGGGTATTCCAGGTCGGGACCGGCCTCACCACCGCCGCCTCCCAAGTGGTGATGGCCAGCGGTGGACAGGCCTGTAACGTGTACTGGGCGCTCGGCACTACCGGGACGATTGGGACGGGCTCGAAGTTCCAGGGAAATCTTCTCGCGGGTTCGGGAGTCGCCTTCACCGGGGCAGGTTCAAGCTTGGTGGGCCGTGCCTTGGCGAAAACAGCAGTAACGTTGACCGGCACCAATCTCCGCCTTCCGTCGAACTGGGATGCTTCGATCTGTCGCCACACCCCGTAGTACTGGCGCTTGTGCTCCTTGGAGGCACGTTGACGGCGTGTGGCACGACGCCTTCGCCAAGCCCTGTGGCGACACCCATTCCAACACCCACTCCGACGACCCCGACGGCAGTTCCAACTTCGTCACCGTCTCCGGCACCGACCACGACCACTTCCTCTCCCACCCCAATCCTCACCACGACATGTGATGTGGTTGGAACGGCACAGGGTGGCAGCGTGTCCTGGAGGGGCGCATTCGCAACTTGGGAGCTTCTCATCGAGCCTGAGAATATCTTGGTGAACCCCACGCGCACGAGCGGTGAGTACGGTCCCCTCGCTGCGGGCACCTACACCTATCAGTTCCGGGGTGCCGACGGGAACGAGATCACGCAAGGGCACTTTACGGTCGAACCGTGTCCCACGTGACCGTCGGCCATGAGGGTCTTCGACGACGGCCACGGGTCTGCGCTTAAAGCATCGGCCCCAGAGAGGGCACTTCTTGCGCGGACGTGCTGCCGGAGAAGAGAATCAACGCGTTGCGCGTCGTCAAGCCGTATTGGTGTGCATTCGGTGGCGCCCTCACGAGGTCGGTGAGATAGGCGAAGAGCTCCTCCGTAAGCGACACCGGCCTTCTCAGTGACGGAGCGGTATCAGCGAGACCGTGTCGTCCAGGTTGACGACGTATGCAGTGCCGTCGCCCTCATCGACGGCGATGTTCCACGGCGCGCGCCCAACCGCAACCTTCGGCGGTGTTTGGCCGCAGCCGCTATGGTCCGCGGCGTTACAGGTCGCCCCGTTGATCACCGAGACGCTCGTGTCCTGCAGGTTGGTCACGTAGACGGTCTGTGTGGCGGCATCCGCTGCAATACCGATGGGGCTGTACCCGCCGGCGACGGTTGCCGGCGTTTGGCCGCAGCCTGAGGTATCCGATCCGTTGCAGGTGGCGCCGTTGATGACCGAAACCGTGCCCTGGAAGTCGCCCTGATCGTGGTTCGCCACGTAGATGGTGTCGGTTGCCGGGTCGACCGCAAGCTCGCGCGGGTCGCTGCCGACGGTGATTGTCGCCGGTGTCTGGCTGCATCCCGCGCTGTCGGCTGCGTCACAGGTCTTGCCGTTGATCACAAACACCACGTCAGCAGTCTGGTTCGAATAGACAACATTTGTGACGTACAAGGTGTTGTTCGGCGGGTTGATAGCGATGCTGAGATCCGAGTCACCGCCCCCCGAGTCCCCGACCTGCAGAGCCACCGGCGACTGGCCGCAGCCGGCGGTGTCTGCTGCATCGCAGGTGGCTCCATTGAACACCGAGATGAGATTCGGCCCGCTGCTCGTGATGGTGGTGACGTAGACGGTGTCGGTCGCAGGATCGATCGCGATTCCATCGGGGTTTCCACCTGGGACGCTTAACGTTTCGACCTGAGCGCAGCCCGCTTGGTTGCCGGCGTTGCAGGAGTCCGCGTTGATCACCGACACACCGCCGCCCGAGCCCGGGCCGGTGCCAGAGTCGGCGACAAAGACGGTGTGGGTTCGCTGATCGAGAGCCACGGCGACTGGATTCGCGCCTACCGACACCATAGACGGTGGCGTTGCGCACCCAGCCAGCCGGCGGGCGTTGCACTTGCGAGTATCGATCATCGCCACAGCATCCGCGCCGGAAGTGACGTAGGCGGTGTGGACCGTCGCGTCGACCGCGATCCCGAAGGCTTGTGCTACTGCCACCGCGGGCGCCGGCCGGCGACACCCGCTGGTATTGTCGGCGTCGCACCGTGAGGCGTCGATAACCGAAACGTCGTTGCTCACCTGGTTCGCTGTGTACAGCGTCTGGGTCAATGTGTTGACGGCCACGAACTCTGGGTCTTCGCCAGTGTGGATGGTCGGCGGCCTCAGCGTTGCACATGCCGCGAGGTGGCGGCCGTTGCATACTTGCGTGTCGATCACCGAGAGGTCATCGTCTCCCTGGTTGACCACGTAGACCGTGTGGCGCGGCACGTCCACGGCGAGAAAGAAGGCGACTTCGAAAGACGGAGGAGGGCCCACGATCACTATGCCGCGCTTTTGCGCCGCACACTCTGCCAGGTCACTTGCGTTACACGAACGCCCATCGAATGCGGACACGGTCCCGCCCCCCGATTGGGTCGAATAGTCGGCCGTGTAGATCGTGTCGTTTGCGGCGTCCACCGTGACGCCACTGACCGCCGGAGCGCCGTTGAGCATGCCGACCGCGCCGCAGCCTGATTGCACGATCGCATTGCATGTGTTCGCGTCGAACGCAGAGACTCCGCCGTTTTCAGCCACGTAGACGGTGTGGGTTGACTGGTTGACTGAAATGTCGCCTGGCCCGCTGCCGACCGTCACCGTCGGTGGAGTCTGGCTCGAACACCCCGTCAGATCGGTCGCGTTACATGTCGACGAGTTGATCATCGACACGGTGTCGCCACCGAGGCTGGTCACGTACACCGTGTGGTTCGAGGAATCGGCGAAGATCCCGAACGGGAATCCCCCAACCCGCACCCTCGCCGGTGTCTGGTCACACCCCCAGGTCACGCGCCCGCTGCAGATCGCGCCGTTGAATACAGACACCGCGTTTGTCGTCCCGCCATTGCCGTTTATGGTGACGTACACCGTGTCGGTCACTTCATCGACGGTGATCGTCGACGGCATGTTCCCCACCCTGATCGTCGGCCATGGCCCCTTGCACCGCGAGACGTCCGGCGCCTGGCAGTGGCGTCCGTCGATCACCGACACGGTGTTTCCGCCGGGGCTGGTGCCGTTCGCATTACTGCCGTTCGCTGAGTAGATCGTATCGGTTGCCGTGTCGATCGCCAGCGCGGATGGGCCTACCTTCACACGTGCCGACGCCAGCAAGGCGGACCCGAAGCTCCCCCTTGGATTCGTGGCGGTCGCGGCCCAGACGGCCCCCGTCGCGCTTGATCGTTCGGCGTGGGTCACTGCGCGTGACGTCGCGCCTGCTTGAATCGACCCCCCGCCCGCCGTGAACACGATGGCGATCACAGCGCCCACCAGGTAACGGTGCCTCGCAAGACGCATGATCCACCTCCTTGTCGCTGGCACAGGGCCTGCCAATTAGGCGTTCATTCCGGGCGCACGAATGTTCAGAAGCGTTGAACATCTCCGACGAGAGGCCGATACTTGCCTCGCGAAGGGCGTTGCAGCAATGAACCTGCCGATCCAGCAGACCCCGTTTATTGGCCGGGTGCTCGAACTCCGAGCAGCTGGCGAGTTGCTCCGCACTCACCGGCTGCTGACGCTCGTTGGCGCCGGCGGCTCAGGAAAGACACGGCTCGCGCTGCAACTCGCTGCTGGGGCAGCCGAAAGGTTCCCTGAAGGCATCTTCTGGGTGCCGCTGGCACCGGTTCGCGACCCTGACCTCGTGGAGCAGACCATCGCCCGGTCCGTCGGTGCAAAGGCTGAGCTCGCTGACCACCTGGCCGGCAAGCGCGCCCTCTTGGTCCTGGACAACATGGAGCAGGTCTTGGCGGCGGCGAACATGCTGGGGTCGCTCCTCAGGGTGTGTCCCAGCCTGTATGCGCTCGTCACGAGCCGAGAGCCGCTGCGCATCGCCCCCGAGCAGTGCTTCACCGTGGAGACGCTGGGCAACGCTGACGCGGTTGCGCTCTTCGTCGAACGGGCCCGCGCAGTTGACTCGACGTTCGTTGAGCACGCGACCGTGGAGGCCATCTGCATTCGGCTCGACTGTCTGCCACTCGCCGTCGAGCTCGCAGCCACCCGGGTCAACGTGCTGACCCCTGACGCGCTCCTCGCGCGACTCGAGCGCCGCCTGCCGCTGCTCACCGGCGGGCGGCGTGACATGCCCGAGCGCCATCAGACACTGAAGGCGACGATCGAATGGAGCGAGGACCTGCTGCAAGCGAGTGAACGCGCCGTCTTCCATCGTCTCGCGATCTTCCCGGCGAGCTTCGATCTCCGGGCCGCGGAAGAGGTGTGCGTGACAGATCTTGCGGCCCTCTCCTCGCTCGTCGACAAGTGCCTGGTTACTCGCACAAGTGGCAATCGCTTCGCGCTGCTGGAAACAGTTCACGAGTTCGCAGACGAGCACTTGACCGCGAGCGAGCGAGACGAACTCGCGCGCCGGCATGCGGAGTACTTCGTTGTGGCCGCCGAGGTTGCGGCGGGTGCTCAGAGTTGGCCAACCAACCCTGAGACCTTTGGGAGGCTGGACGACGACATCGCGAATCTCCGCGCGGCGCTCGCGTGGACGCGGTCGAAAGGCTTGAACGAGCTGACGCTTCGGCTTGGCGTCGCGCTCTCCAGGTACTGGATCGATAGGGGTCATCGCCACGATGCCTGCGCATGGCTCGAGACCGCACCGCTCACCGACGACTCAGTACCCACACCGCTTCGCGCAGCATCCCTGGAAGCAGCTGGGCTGATCGACTACTTCATGGTCGCCGGTTACGACGAGGCAGAGCAGTACTTCAGGCAGAGCCTGGTGCTCTATCGCGAGCTCGGCAACAAGCAGCGGGTTGCGTTCCTGCTCAACCGTGTTGGTCGCATCGCTATGTTGCGTGCAGATCTCGTCAAAGCCAACCGCTTTCATCGCGACGCGCTGGCGTTGTACGAAGATATGGCCGATAACGCGGGGCGTGCAGCGACGCTGCACCTGCTCGCTGAAGCCGCGTCCAGGCAGCACCGATACGAGGATGCCGAGCAGCTCTTTACAGACGCGATTCGCTTGGCGCGCACGGCGTTTCCGGGACAGGTTCGGCACTCGCTCCACAGCCTCGGGGATCTCGAGCTGGACCGCGGCGACTATGCACGTGCATTCGGGTACTACCAGGAAAGTCTGGAGATGACCAGCAGGAATGAGCACCGCAGCCTCATCCTGCGCGTCGCGGGGTTCAGTAGCGCCCTCGCCGGTCTGGGCGCGTACCCTCTCGCGGCGCGGCTCTGGGGTGCCGTCGACGCCAATGAGCGCGCCCTCGGTTTTCGCATGCTCTCCGACGAGCGAAAGCGTTATGAACGATGGGCGGACACCACACAGAGTCGACTCGGTGAACGGGCGTTCCGTGACGCCATTTTGGAAGGCGCGGGCCTTCAGATTGAGGAGGCGCTCGGCCAGGCCGCGGGTTACGAGGCCGCGGCGCCGACACGAACCAGTCGCGTTGCCTCACCGATCGCCAGCGAGGTAGCCGTGTCAAGTGAAATCGCACGGTTCGACCGAGAAGGGGAGTACTGGACCGTTGCATACGACTCGCGGGTCCTCCGCGTTCGGGATAGCAAGGGCGTTCGTATCCTCGCCCAACTCCTCGCCGACCCGGGACGTCCACACACCGCTCTCGACCTCGAGCGGCTGGGTGTATCCGGAGGCGAGGCAACAGCTCGAGCGGTTGCCTCGGGCAGCGCTGGCGAGCTCCTCGATGACGAGGCACGGAGGGCATACCGGGCGCGAGTTGCGGAGCTGCATGAGGCGATTGAGGCAGCTGAAATGTGGGGCAAGCCGGACGAGAGCGGCCTCCTGCGCGAAGAGATGGACTTCATCAACCACGAGCTGAGCAGAGCACTAGGACTAGGAGGGCGACCGCGCCACGCCGGATCGATTGCTGAGCGGGCTCGGTTGAACGTCACGCGCGCGCTCAGGTCAGCGATGCAGCGCATCTCCTCAGCCGACGCCGCTCTCGGGGTTCATCTCAACGCGGCGGTCCACACTGGAACCGTCTGCGTATACCGGCCAGACCCCCGGGTACCTCTCGTCTGGCACGTTACGATCGGGGGAGCTCAACGCGTCTGACAGAGGGTTTCCGCAATGAATCTTCCAGTCCAGCAGAGCCGGTTTATCGGCCGGGTGGATGAGCTGCAGGTCGCAGGTGCGTTCCTCCGTACGCATCAGCTGGTGACCCTGCTTGGCGCCGGCGGCTCCGGCAAAACTCGGCTCGCAATCCAGATCGCCGTCGACGCCGCCGAGCGGTTCCCGGCCGGTGTCTGCTGGGTGCCGCTGGCGTCCGTTCGGGACTCTCGCCTGGTGGAGCAGACAATCGCGCGATCGGTGGGAGCCAACGGCTCGATCGCCCAGCACCTTGCGACGCAAAGCCTTCTCCTGGTGCTGGACAACGTCGAACAGGTTGTCGCTACAGTCGCGCCTTTGCTCGCGTCAGTGCTCGCCGCGTGCCCCTCGGTCCACATCCTCGTTACCAGCCGGGAGCCGCTCCGCCTGACCGCTGAACAGCGCTTCACGGTGCAGCCGCTCAGCCCCGCCGATGCGGTCGCCCTCTTCGTCGAGCGAGCTCGTGCCGTCGATCCCGCGTTCGTCGAAGAGGCGACGGTCGAGGCGATCTGCAGCCGTCTCGACCGTCTCCCGCTCGCCCTCGAGCTTGCCGCAACGCGGGTGAATGTGCTGACCCTCAGCGGTTTGCTGACGCGGTTGAACCGTCGATTGCCGATGCTCACGGGCGGGGCACGCGACATGCCTGCGCGTCATCAGACCCTCAGAGCAACGATTGAGTGGAGCGAGGACCTGCTGTCGACGGGGGAGCGCGAGCTGTTCAAACGCCTCGCGATATTTCCGGCCAGCTTCGATCTCATGGCGGCGGAGGAGGTATGTGCAGCGGATCTCCCTACGATCTCATCGCTCGTCGACAAGAGTCTGGTTCATCGAAGGGACGATCGCTTCGCGCTGCTGGAGACCGTGCAGGAGTTCGCCGCCGAGCGGCTGACCGTTACGGAGCAACATGAGCTCGCTCGACGCCATGGTGCGTATTTCGCTCAGGCCGTCGAGGCGATGGCCGGCGCGCAGAGCTGGCCGTCCAACCCGGAGACGTTCGGAGAGCTCGACGAGGACCTGGCGAACCTGCGGGCTGCGCTTGCCTGGACGCAGACGAACGGCGAAGCTGCTCTCTGCTTACGACTCGGCGTCGCGCTGTCCAGGTTCTGGATCGACCGGGGCCATCGCGACGATGCCTGTCTGTGGCTGGAGGGGGCGCCCCTCGCCGAGGTCTCAGTCGGCCCATCGCTTCGTGCGGCCGCGCTGGAGGCTGCCGGACTCCTCGACTACTTCGTGGTGACCGACCCTGACCAGGCGGAGCGGTACTACACACAGAGCCTCGCCCTGCACCGCGAGCTCGGGAACACGCCGCGGGTTGCCTTCCTGCTCAACCGCCTCGGCCGGATCGCGAGCGAGCGAGCAGATCTGGACACAGCCATCAGCTTTCATCGCGAGGCTCTTGGGTTGTTCGAAGAGATCACGGACAACGCGGGACGCGCGGCGACATTGCACCTGCTCGCAGGCGTCGCGCGTGATCAGGGCTCATACGATGAGAGTGAGCGGCTGTTCACGGATGCGATTCGGTTGGCTCGCTCCTCGTTTCCGGGACTGGTCAGGCACTCGCTGCACAGCCTCGGCGATCTGGCGCTGGACCGGGGCGACTATCGGGGCGCGGTGGCGTATTACCAGGCAAGCCTGGACATCACAGGGGCAAGCGAACGCCGCAGCCGGATCCTGTGCGCGGCAGGCATCGCCGGCGCCCTGGTCGGGTTGGGGGCATATCCCCTTGCCGCCCGGGTCTGGGGTGCCGTCGAGGCCGAAGAACGTGCACTGGGATTCCGCATGCTCGGTGACGAGCGGAAGCGCTACGAGCTATGGGCGAAAACGCTACGCGGACACCTCGGTGACGCGGCGTTTGTCGCAGCCTGTGCCGAAGGAGAGACGCTCACGATCGACGAGGCGCTCAGGCAAGCCATACGTCACACCGGGACCATCCCGATTCGGCGACGCCGTGTCGACGGGAGCGTCCTCGAGGCACCGATCCTGGCCAATGACGACGCCCGCTTCGAGCGCGAGGGCGAATACTGGGCGATCACGTACGCGACGCGAGTCATCCGGCTTCGCGACAGCAAGGGGCTCCGGGTGCTCGCGCACCTGCTTGCGGACCCCGGACGTCCGCACGCCGCTCTGGATCTCGAACGTCTCGGCTCACCAGGTGACGATCAGACGGCCCATGCCATCGCGTCGGGCGACGCGGGGGAGCTGCTCGACGCGGAGGCACGCCGGGCATACCGCGCCCGGGTAACCGAGCTGCGCGAGGCGATCGAGACCGCCGAGGCGTCGGGTACTGCGGATGAGGTCGGTCTTGTCCGCGAGGAGCTGGACTTCATCACCCACGAGCTGAGCAGAGCGCTCGGGCTGGGAGGGCGTTCGCGCCACGCCGGGTCGATCGCAGAGCGGGCCCGATTGAACGTGGTTCGCGCAGTCAGGTCAGCAATGCAGCGCATTGCCGCCGCGGACGCCGACCTGGGCGCCCACCTCGATGCGACGATCCACACCGGAACGGTCTGCGCCTACACCCCGGATCCTCGGGTGGATATTGCGTGGCGCGTGTCCATCGGCGGCGCCATCAGCGACTGAACATTCGTTCACCCGAAATGAACGCCTGACTCAACAGAAGCCGCGGAGGCGGTTAGGGAAGCTCGCGGACTCCGGTTGTGACCACAACGGGGACGCGCACGGAGGTGGTGACATGCGCCTCAGGAAGGGCCGTCTCGTACCCGGGGCAGTGGTTGCCTTGGTCCTCATGGCGATCGCGAGCCCGATACAGGTCGGAGCGCAGATCACACCGAGCGCCAGCCCAGCCGTGCCCGGCTCGATCCAACGAGGGTTCATTGACATCAGCGGAAGTCCGGGTGTCCCGGCAGTCAATCCGAGGACGGGGACCCTATACGTGCCCGTGCAATGCCCCATCGGTTGCCCGCCGTCACCTCTAACGCACGAAATGGATCTGATCAACACCTCGACGTGCAACACCGCGGTCACAACTGATTGCCACGTCGTCGCCAGAGCAAGGGTTGGTGACAGTCCGCTGGCGGCGGCGGTGGACGAGAAGACCGACACCATCTATGTTGCGAATGGCACTGGAAGTGTCTCTGTTGTGAACGGGTCGCTGTGCAATGTGACGGTGACGAGCGGTTGCGCAACGCCGGTGGCGACCATTCACACCGGCGGCTTCCCCGTCGACGACGTCTTCGACCCGATGACTCGAACGCTATACGTCGCAAGCCCGGCGGGCGACGTCTTCGTCATCGATGGAGCCAGTTGCAACGCGACGACAGCCTCGGGATGCGCGAAGCCCGTGAAAAAGGTCACGGACGGCCTCGGCCCCCAGGCCCTTGACGTGGATGTGGCGACGGACACCGTCTACGCCGTCAATAACGATTCGGGGAGTGGGAGCACCGTGTCGGTGATCGACGGTGCAACCTGCAATGGGAGCACGGGCAGCGGCTGCGGGTCGGCGCCGCACACGGTCACCGTTGGGAGTGGTGCCTTCTGGGACGCTGTTGACCAAGCCACCGATACCATCTACGTGGCAAGCAACAACGTCAACACCGTTTCGGTGATCAATGGCGCTCGGTGCAACGCAGAGATAACGGCTGGATGCAACCTCATTCCTCCGTCGGTTGCGGTCGGCGCCGGAGCCGTCTTTGTGGCGGTCGACGACCGGCTGCATACTGTGTTCGCGCTTAACCAGGGAGACGACACGCTCTCGGCGATCAACACGCGGACTTGCAAGGGCATGGTGACATCGGGGTGTTCGAAGACTCCACCGACCGCGTCGGCCGGATCGAACCACAACCCCGGATACACCGGATTCCCCAACACGATGACACTGCTTCCGCATACGGACACCGCGTACCTGGTGAACGTCGGCGGAGAGAACCGCGTGTCGGTGATTACGCTGGGCCGCTGCAATGCTATCAATACCTCGGGCTGTCTCAAGGTGGCGCCGAGGGCACCAGATTCCGAGTACGAGGTGTCGGTCGATCCGGCCACCAATACGATCTACGCGAGCAACCTCAATCTCCCGGAGATCGATGTGATCAAGGGCGCGACCTGCGACGCCAAACACGTCTCGGGATGCGCGCCGGTCGCTGAAATACCGATGGTCAGTCCCGACGCCTCCATGGGGGCGATCAATGACGCCGATCACACCCTGTACGCATCCGACAGCTCAGGCATTGTCGTGGCCATCAACACCGCCGCCTGCAACGCGGCTCACACCGCCGGATGTGCCACCCCGGAGGCGACGATCACGGTCGGCACGAATCTCGGGCCGCCGGCGCTCAACCCCGCGACGCAGTCCCTCTACGTTTCCTTCGGCGCAAATTCCAACGAGCTCGCGGTGGTGAACACCGCCACCTGTAATGCCGAGGTAACATCGGGCTGCGGACAGACCCCGGCCGTGGTTGCTGTCGGTGAGAACACGGCCGCTGTGGCGGTCAGTGTGAAGCAGAACACAATCTATGCGACCAACGTGGGGATCCCGTTTGCGTCGGGTGATACCGTCGACGTCATCAACGGGGCCACCTGCAACGGCACGCACCATTCCGGTTGCGGTTCCCTCGCAGCCACGCTAACGGTTGGCGTTGGCCCGTTCGGTGTGGACGTTGACGACGCCACGAACACCGTATATGTGGCAAATAATACCAACGGAGACACCCCCGGGACCGTGTCGGTGATCAATAGCGCAACCTGCAACGGCCGCGACACCGCGGGCTGTGCTGGCCCATTCCCCACGGTTGTCATTGGCCGATCGCCACTCATCCTCGCGGTCGACATCAGAACAGACACGATCTACGTCGCCGATTTCTCGAGTGCCGGGGTATCGGTGCTCAACGGATCAACATGCAACGCTGAGGTCACCAGCGGTTGCGGCCGACCTGCGCCGGAACAGGCCGTGGGTTCACAGCCGCTGGGCATCGCCATCAACGAGGAGACCAATACCGTCTACGCCACGGATCTGTCGACACCAGGATCAATGTCGATACTGAGGGGACGGCCATAGGTCAGAAACCTCCGGCGGCGTCCCTCGCACGCCTGAGCGACGCGCCGCGCGAAGTTACTGCGACTGCACCGGCTCAAAGCGCGCAGTGAAATGGCGCAGTGCAGGCGGCTCCTCCACGATCCGATATCCCGGAAGGTCTCCGGCGTGCGCTGCCACCTCGCCGCACACCGCAATGACGTAGTCGATGTGGCTCTGCGTATACGTGCGTCGCGGGATCGCCAGCCGAACCAGGTCCATATCCGCGGGCCGCTCTGAGCCGTCAGGCTGTCGACCGAACATGACCGTGCCGATCTCACAGCTTCGGATCCCGCCGGTCTCGTAGAGGGCAACCGCCAAGGCCTGACCCGGGTATTGGAGGGGCTTGATATGCGGCAACAACCCGCGTGCGTCCACGTAGATCGCGTGTCCCCCAGGCGGCTGGACGATCGGGATGCCGAGGCCGGTCAACGCGTCGCCGAGATACGCCGTCGAGCGGATGCGATAACGCAGGTAGTCGTGCTGGACCACCTCATGGAGACCCTGGGCAATCGCCTCCAGGTCACGGCCCGCCAAACCACCGTAGGTCGGGAACCCCTCAGTCAGGATCAGCAGGTTGCGACACTGCGCCGCGAGGCCGTCGTCGTTCATCGCGAGCCAGCCGCCGATGTTGGCAAGCCCGTCCTTCTTGGCGCTCATGGTCATGCCGTCCACGAGCCCCGCCATCTCACGCACGATATCGCGCACTTCCCGGTCCTGCTGACCCGGCTCTCGCTCGCGGATGAACCACGCATTCTCAGCGAACCGGCACGCATCGAGAAACAGCGGAACCCCAAAGCGGTCGCACACTTGTCGAACCGCACGCAGATTCGCCAAGGAGACCGGCTGGCCGCCTCCTGAGTTGTTCGTGATAGTCATGAACACGACGGGGACCGAGCCGTCGTGTGACCTGAGGAACGCGTCGAGCCGGTCGACATCCATGTTGCCCTTGAACGGATGCTGTGCTGACGGATCGTGCCCCTCTGGAACGAGCAAGTCCACCGCTTCCGCGCCCGTAAACTCGACGTTGGCGCGCGTGGTGTCGAAGTGCGTATTGTTCGGTACGCTCTTGCCCGGTCCGCCGATGGCGGTGAAGAGGATCTTTTCCGCCGCCCTGCCCTGGTGCGTCGGGATGACGTGCTTGAACGGGAAGAGATCCTGGACGGCTTCGAGGAAGCGAAACCACGACGGGGAGCCCGCATAGCTCTCGTCGCCGTGCTGAATGGCCGCCCACTGATCCCGCGACATCGCACCAGTTCCGGAGTCGGTGAGCAGGTCGATGAGAACGTCATCGGAATGCAACGCGAACAGGTTGTAGCCGGCGACGCGCACGGCACGCTGACGTTCCTCCGGCGTCGTCATGCGAAGCGGCTCAACGGAATGGATGCGGAAGGGCTCGATGATGGTTTGCAGCGGCATGGGTGGCATCATGCGCGCCGATGAGACTCGCTGGCTAGCTGGGACGCCAAACGGCAGTGGATCACCAGGCCGTACCATCGCCGGCGAGCGGATGATGACCTACCGAGAGGAGATCCGCCAGCTGGATAGCCTGGCGACACCAGCCCCCTGGGCCAGCGACGGGGAGCTGTACGGAGTGCGCGAGACCGGGTCATTCATGCCGCTCGGCTTCGCCCCGCACCGCCCGCTGGACAGCCGCCTCATCGTTGTCTATCGGACGGCCGTGATGAACCTGCTCGAGGCCGTGGATGCCGTCGAGGGGCTTGCACTGCGCGCGAGCGCGAACCAGTCGGTGCCGGCGGCCATCGGCATCCGCCAGATCCTGACCATCCTCGACGCTACTGATGGCGCAAGGGCGTCCTTCCTGGAGAGCTTGGCGGAACTCGACCGCACGACGACGCCGCCGCCGTGGGACCCCGGACATCTGGTGCTCGGCATGGAGCTCGATGCCGAGCTTGGGTCATCGCTCGGAATTGCCACTCCCAAGTCCGGTGATTGTCAGCTCGTCGCCGTGGCGCGGGTCGCGGTGCCACGGGCACTCGAGGTACTCGCTTTCGCCGCGGCGATTGTCTTGCAGCACGCGCACCGAGACGGCTCTCTCGGCCCCGAGGGAGCGGCGGTCATCGCGGCAGCGGTGTCTGCATTCGACCAGCATCGCGCCAGCGAGGGACGTGGGACGGGCACAGTCTGAGGGTGCGTTCGATACCCACCGCCGCTTCCGGATGCGGTCCCATCGAGGATGATGGCGAGCCCGCGATGGCACTCGTTCTTGCCCACACGAACCGGGCCGAAGGTCCCCAAATCGACGACCTTTGGCCCTGGCCGCCTTCCGTGCCTCACGCAATGCTCGACAGATGGAAAGGAACCGACGGTTCGTGATGCTTGATCCGGCGACGGACCAGGTGCTTGACGAGTGCGACGGTCCAACCGTGGATGGTCGCTGCCCGGTCGCGGAGAGTCCGCCCTACATCTGTGCGGACCTGCACCTGGTCTCTGTGGGAGAAGAAGCGGGCCTCGGGGTGTCGCTCACGGTCACAAGAATGGAGCCTGGGCGCTGCCCCCTCTTCGTTCGGGAAGGAGCTTCATGACGCCGCCACAACGCACCTCCCCTGGTGAGCGTCATCGCCGAGGGACCTTGGCGCGACCGATGTGGTGAGGACAGTCAAACCTTAGTCATGAGCAGCGGACGGAGTAACCTGCCCCATCCCCTCTTCTGCACACCTTGTCCGGCGTCCCCCGATCGCGTGCTCGAGTGCCCCGAGTTCCAGCTTGGTTTGTCAGCCGACGGGTATCGTCGCCTCGTCCGCTGTCGGTACTTTGTGGTCGAGGTCACTGACGAGGGCCCTGTTCCAGGCTGCATCAGAGCGAAGGTACCGGAGGTTCCACGACGTAACGCGGTCGGTGATCTTCCAGGGGACTCCTAAAAGCGCACTTCGATTCCGACTCGCTTCAGACGCGGAGCGAAGCCTGCTGAACAGAGAATCCGGGCGAGGTTCCGAACCCTCGGAACCGTTAGTTATTCAACGCTACCGAAGGCCTTGATCTCCTCAAGCTCTTGCGGCGACAGCTCGCGCGGTTGGTCGCCTTTCGCCACCTTCTCGGTCTGGACTTGCTGGCGGATACTCTCCACGATCTCTGGATTTGCCAGCGTGGTCACATCCCCAATATCGGTGAAGTTGGAGATCGACGCGATCACCCGCCGCATGATCTTGCCTGACCTGGTCTTGGGCATGTCGGGAACAATCCAGACATTGTGCGGACGCGCGATCTTCCCGATCTCACGGTCGATCGCTTCGACGATCTTCTTCTTGATTTCGTCGCTCGGTTGCACACCCGGCTTCAGTGCCACATACATTTCCACCGCGCGACCGCGAAGCTCGTCAACAACCGGGACCGCCGCCGCTTCGGCGATCTCATCAACCGTAAGGCACGCCGACTCCAACTCCTTGGTCCCCAATCGGTGCCCGGCCACGTTGATCACGTCGTCGACACGACCAAGGATTCGTATGTAGCCATCCGCTGCCTGGACGGCGCCGTCACCCGCGAGGTACGGCCAGTCGTGCCAGTCCTTGCTCTCCGGGTCCCGGCAGTACTTCCTGTAGTACGTATCCACGAACCGCTCGGGTTGACCCCAGATCGTCTGAAAGATCCCCGGCCACGGGTTGCGGATGCAGATGTTGCCTGCGCGATTGCTCCCCGGCTCGACGACCTTGCGATCCTCGTCGTAGATCACGGGATAGATGCCGAGGACGCCGGGCCCGCAGCTGCCCGGTTTCATCTGGTCGAGTGCGGGAAGTGTGCTGCCCAGGAATCCGCCGTTCTCCGTCTGCCACCACGTGTCGACGATGACCGCTTCGCCTTTTCCCACGACCCGGTGATACCAGCGCCACACCTCCGGTTCGATAGGCTCGCCAACCGTTGTCATGTGCTTGAAGTGGTAGTCGTACTTCGCTGGCTCATCCGGGCCGAACTTGCGGAGCATCCGGATGGTGGTGGGCGCCGTGTGGAAGATATTCACGCCAAGACGCTCCGCGATCCTCCAGGGTCGACCGGCATCCGGATAGAGCGGCACTCCCTCATACATCACGCTCGTCGTCCCGAGCGACAGCGGGCCGTACACGATGTAGGAGTGCCCGGTGATCCATCCGATGTCGGCAAAACACCAGTACGTATCTTCGGGATGGATGTCCTGATAGAACTTTGACGTACCAGCGACGTAAGCGAGGTAGCCACCCGTGCTGTGCACACAGCCCTTCGGACGTCCGGTGGTACCGCTCGTGTACATCATGAAAAGCGGCGCTTCGGCCGGCATCGACACCGGCTCGACCATCTTGCCGGCATAGTCTTTCAACAGATCGTCAACGAAGAAGTCCCGGCCTTCGACCATAGGGGTCTTGGAGCTGTACTGACCCGGATGGCGTCGCCACACCAGTACCTTCTCGACCTCGACCCCCTGCTCGCGAGCAACGGCGATCGCTTCGTCGGCCTTGGCCTTATGGTCGATGAGTTCGCCGTTGCGGTAGTACCCATCCATCGTCACCAGGATGGTGCTCCCGGAGTCGGCCATACGGCCTCCACAAGCTGTCCCGCTGAACCCGCCGAACACCTGGTTGTGGATGACGCCGAGGCGGGCGCAGGCGAGCATCGAAACCGGGAGATCGGGAACCATTGGCATATGAAAGGTGACGCGGTCACCGACCTTCACGCCGCCGAAACCGCGCAGGAGCGCAGCAAACTCGTTAACCCGCTTGTAGAGCTCCTGATAGGTGATCGCCTTGGTCTCCTCGGCTTCAGGCTCTGGGACCCAAATAAGAGCTGCCTTGTTGCGGGATTTCGCAAGGTGACGATCGACACAGTTGACGCTCGCGTTGAGCCGGCCACCGACGAACCACTTCCAAAACGGCGGGTTGCTGGTGTCCAAAGTGGTGTGCCAGTACTTATCCCAGGTGAGCAGGTCCGCGTACTCTTTGAAGCACTCGGGGAAGTTCTCCTCGCGGAACCGCTCGCGGATGCTGGGGTCGCTGGCATTCGCCTGTCCGATGAACTTCGGTGGCGGGGCGAAGTAATCCTCCTCGCGCCAGTGCACCGCAATCTGTGCTTCAGTGACCTGCACTTCCACTGCCATTGGTCGACCTCCGACTTACCGCCTGACCCGCATCGCTCCATCCCAGGGTGAACGCCTCCACTCTAGCCTTCCGCCAGCAGCCTTGCAGAGACGGCGAACTCCCGAAGTTCAGCGGCCATCGTCGCCTGCGAGGACAGTGCTTGGAGGTCGCCTCGCGCAAGAGACTCTCGGCAAAGCCCGCGGACCAGGTGGAGCGCGTGCAGGGCCATGTAGGGCAGCGTCTCAAACGGCGCTTTCTCAGTCTCCACCCGCAGCCGGGCGAACTCGCACGCAAACTGCTCGTTAGGGGCGACGGCTTCCAGCTGCGCGAGCTGAACCGACAACTCCCCGATGATGTATTGCTCGGTCACTGCCAACTCGCCCGGCTGTATGAGCGTCTCCGGCGGCCTGTTCCCGCTCGGTCGCCCCATAGTGCGCCGCCCCGCCGGGATGGTCAAGCTGGCCTTCAATCAGGCAGCGTTCCCGGCCCCACTGCGATAGCCCGACAGGAAGCCATCTCGCTGCCAACAAGCTTTGCCGGGCGCTTTCCAAGGGGATCCCCGCAGGAGATCATGATCATCGACTACCCGGGTTGCAGCCTGCTGAACAGATGACGTGACTACCAACTGATGAGGAACTATCCGACCCTCTGTGCACCGCCTGATCTCGCTGCATGGGCAACGTCAACATCATCTGACCCGACTTCTCCCATCGTCTGCATGGACTGAGCCGTGATTCCGTCGGAGCAAATGGGGTCCGTTCAGGGTGTTTCTATCGTCAGCTTGTTGTTCGCCTGATCGTAATAACCGGGGCCGTCGGGCCCCGTTTGGTTATACGTGTCGTACGGCGCTTCGAACGTCGCTCCGGTCGCGGGATCGTTGACCAGGTCGACGCCGGTAAGGGCGTAGTCGAACCCTTGAACCTGCTGCGCAAACGCCTGCTGCTGTTGGGTGACGTGTTCCCATTGCTGGTAATCCTGCGCAAAGCTGTGCTGGATACTGTTGAGGATGTGGGCGAGTGCCCCGTTGGTGGAGTTCCAGAGAGCCGGCGTGGTTAGAGCGAGACGGATGACTCCGGAAGGTGTGCTGCTGGTGGTATCGGCGACTACGTGCACCTCCCCGTGGACCGCTTGACCCGTAGAAATGGTCCCGATAAACTCTTCACTTAACAGCCCCTCGGTGGTCCCGTTGACGACCTGTTGCGATTGATGCGAGCCAATTATCTGATCGATGGTTATCCCGAGCTTGCCGAAGTCGAATGTGATGACTCCCTGAGGCGAATCCACACCGGATCCGGGTAGGAACAAGTTCAGTAGGTACGTTGCCGAAGCATTGTTGCCGTCCGCGATTTCGATGAGGTCCTGACCCTCACTGGCAATTCTCCAGCCAAGTGGGATGGCATACGTGAAAACCTGATCACTGATTACCTGGTACAGCGCTCCTTGCTGCGGCCCGTAGCAATGGCTGATAGCGCTGAGCATGGGCCGCTCAGTGGCAAACGTCGAGGTGGGAGCCCAGCTTGCGAGGAGGGCAGCGACGGACCCGCCGTGCGCGGTCGGTTCTGGTAAGACCACCACGCTTGCTTGGCCGGTCATCGTGACTGAGCCAGACTGCAGGCTGAGACTCGCCGTTGGAGACGTACTTCCCGCGCCCGTAACCCTGGAGGTCATTGTCCCCCCCGCCGCATCGAATTGCTTCTGCAGCGAGTCGAGTGAGGAGGAGAAGACCGAGGCCGGCGTGAGTCCCGATGTCATCAGGACCGGCGTAACCGTGGACTCCTCGGTGGCGCTTTGGTCCTTCGACACATAGACGGTGCCGTTAGCAGAGAACACCGACCAACCGCTCGGCACTCCAATGTGGAACCCGTCATAGACATCCTCGACAACGGGCATGGTGCACGCAGTCGCGGCCGGCGTCGGTGAGCTCGACCCGCTCGATAAGGAGGTTCCCGATGATGACGACGGCGGCGCCGAACCGCACGCCGACGCCCCGAGCAGGCAGGCCGCGAGAAACGTGAAATAGACGAGCGCCCTATCGGTATCCATCCCAAGACACTACATCCTCGATAGGCCACAGTAGATAGTTCCGGGATTACACCAATCGGGCGGCTTGATGCCGCACGGGTCGCCGTACCGCTCGGGGACGTGGCAGTCGTTATTCAGCGAACGTGGCGACCGGTAGCGGTCTCAGACATTTGGCATCGGAGGCCTGATGGCCTTAACGCCGGAGTCGGTACCTCCTCAGCGGCTACGCTACCTGCATGAAGCTCTGTCCTGCGTGCGGACATGAGAATCAGCCTGGGGCGAACTTCTGCTCGAAGTGCGGCACTCCGATGGTCGAGGCCGGTGCCGCCGCCCATGAGGAGCGCAAGGTCGTGACGGTGCTCTTCGCCGATCTTGTGGGCTTCACATCGCGCTCCGAGCAACTCGATCCCGAGGATGTGCGCGCCCTACTGTCCCCGTACTACACGCGACTCCGCACCGAGCTCGAGCGCTTCGGGGGCACCGTTGAGAAGTTCATCGGCGACGCGGTGATGGCGCTCTTCGGGGCGCCCGTTGCCCACGAGGATGATCCCGAGCGGGCCGTGCGGGCGGCCCTTGCGATCCGCGACTGGGTGCTGGAGCAGCAGGCGGACTTGCAACTGCGCATCGCGGTCAACACCGGCGAGGTGCTGGTTACGCTCGGGGCCAGGCCCGCCCAGGGTGAGGGCATGGCCTCCGGCGACGTGGTGAACACCGCGGCGCGGCTGCAGACGGCGGCACCCGTGAACGGCATCCTGGTGGGGGAGACGGCCTACCGGGCCACCTCGCAGGTGATCACCTACCGAGCTGTGGACCCAATAGTGGCGAAGGGCAAGGCGGAGACGGTGCCGGCGTGGGAAGCCCTCGATGCGCGCTCGCGGTTCGGCGTGGACCTTGCCCCGGCGAGCCGACCGCCAATGGTCGGCCGCACCCACGAACTGGGTGTGCTCAGGGACGCCCTCGCGGGGGTCCGGCAGGATCGTTCCCCGCAACTCGTTACCATCGTCGGGGTACCGGGGATCGGCAAGAGCCGACTCGTGGCCGAGCTGTTTCAGGTGGTCGACCAGGACCCGAGCGACACCGTGTGCTGGCGCCAGGGTCGCTCTCTCCCGTACGGCGATGGGGTCACATTCTGGGCACTTGGCGAGATGGTGAAAGCGCAGGCGGGGATTCTCGAGACGGACTCTCCTGAGCAAGCGAAGGAGAAGCTTACGGCGGCCGTCGCCACGGTCATCCTCGAACGGGCGGATGCGAAATGGGTGGAGGGCCATCTGCGCCCGCTAGCTGGCCTCAGCAGCAACAGCGAGGCCGGCAGCGACCGGCGCGAGGAGGCATTCGCCGCATGGCGGCGATTCTTCGAGGCGCTTGCCGAGGAGCGCCCCTTGGTGCTGGTTTTCGAGGACGTGCACTGGGCAGACGACAATCTCCTCGATTTCGTCGAGTATCTCGTCGATTGGGCAAGCGGCCTACCCATGCTCATCGTCTGCAATTCCCGGCCGGAGCTGCTCGAGCGTCGGTCCGGCTGGGCCGGCGGCAAGCGCCAAGCCATCACCCTGTCGCTCTCACGGCTCTCCAATAGGGAGACGGCTGAGCTGATCAGCGGCCTCAGTGATGAACCGATGATGGCGGCCGAGACGCAGCAGGCGCTGCTGGCGCGGGCCGACGGCAACCCGCTCTACGCCGAGCAGTACGTGCACATGCTGGCTGAGCGGGGCGACGCCGAGAAGTTGCCGCTGCCAGAGACCGTGCAAGGCATCATCGCGGCCCGGCTCGACGCCCTCCCGACCGAGGAGAAGAGTCTGCTGCAGACGGCGGCGGTCATCGGCAAGGTCTTCTGGCTGGGTGCCGCGGCCCAGGGGAGCGGGCTTGACCGCCGGGCAGTGGAACTTCATCTCCACGCACTGGAGCGCAAGGACTTCGTGCAACGGGCGCTTCGCTCGTCGGTGGCGAATGAGGCGGAGTATGCGTTCCTCCATGTGCTGGTCCGAGACGTCGCCTACGGGCAGATCCCCCGTGGGCGGCGCGCCGAGCAACATCAGCTGGCGGCGGAGTGGATAAGTTCACTGGGTCGGACCGAGGACCACGCCGAGATGATTGCCCACCACTATCTGAGCTCCCTCGAGCTTCGGCGCGCGGCGTCGCAACCCATCGACCCCGCCTTCACCGAGCGCGCCCAGGCAAGCTTCTCTGACGCGGGCGATCGTGCCTTCTCGCTCAATGCCCATGCCAGCGCGGTGGCCTTCTACCAGTCTGCGCTGGACCTGGCCCCGGCGGGTTCAATGAGCCGAGCACATCTGTTGTTCCACCTCGGCCGGACGCAGCTCATCAGCGGTGATCTGGAACCCACTGTGCTCGTCATGGCCTGCGCCGAGTTGGTGGCAGCAGGCGACCGTGAAACGGCTGCCGAGGCGGAGGCGACGCTCGCCGAGTTGCATTGGTACCGGGGAGATTCTCGTGAGTCCGCCGAACACGTGCGGCGCGCCCGCGAGCTCGTGGATGCGAGCGAGCCATCACGCGCCAAGGCCGCTGTCATCGGCAGCATCTCCCGGTTCCTGATGCTCTCCTCAGAGAGCGGTGATGCGATTAGCCTTGGGCGCGACGCGTTAGCCATGGCAGAAGAGCTCGGTCTGGACGAGTTACGTGCGAACGCATTGATCACCATCGGCATGTCCAGGGTGGACAGCGGCGACCCTGGTGGCATCGAGGATCTTGAGCGAGGCCGCGCTCTTGCGCTGGAGGCGAATGTGCCGACAGCGATCTGCCGGGCACAGGGGAACCTCTCGGCGGCGCTGTTTATGAATGGGCAGCTCGAGCAGTCGGCTGCGGTTGCGTTTACGGCGGCGGAGACCGCATCCCGCTTCGGCCTGGTTGGACAACAGCGCTGGATACGGGGCGATCAAGCGGGCGACGCGTTTGACCGCGGCAACTGGAACGAAGCTCTGAGTGTCGCGGAGGAGTTGCTCGCGCAGGTGGAGGCCGGGTCCCCCCACTACGATGCGTCGTGGACATACCTCATTCGGGCCAAAACCCGGATCGGTCGCGACAACGTTCAGGGAGCACTAGCCGATGCTGAGCAAGCGCTGGAGCTCGCCCGCGCGATCAAGGATCCGCAGATTCTCTTGCCTACGTTGGCGGCGTGCGCGCACATCTTGTGCGAAAGCGGCGAGTCGGAGCGGGCATCAGCGCTGGCTGATGAGTTCCTCGCTGCGTTAAAGACGCGAAGACGAGTCGCCTCAGCCATGACCGCCGTGCACGTACTCGCTTGGACGCTTGCCACCCTGCGTCGAGGAGAAGAGCTGATCGAGGTTCTCCCCACCTCGGATGTCCCATGGGTCCAGGCGGCCGCTGCCTTCGCCTCGGGAGATCTGCGCCGTGCGGCGGACATCTGCGGCCTCATGGGCGCCGCCACTGAGGAGGCGCGCGACCGGCTTTGGCTTGCGGAGACGCTGATCGACCAGGGCTCCCGGGCTGAGGCCGACGTCGAGCTGCAGCGCGTCCTTGCCTTCTACCGTTCGGTCGGCGCGACTCGCTACGTCCGCGAGGCTGAGGGCCTGCTCGCCGCTTCCGTATAGCGAGAAGGGCAACGTCTCATTTCGGTCAACTGAATCACAGTCGCGTCGGTCATCCCAGTGTAAATCTCACACATGGGCCGAGGCTCCAGGATCCCGCCGGCGCTTATGTTCTAGCCATGCCTGTCGTGAACTCGCCTGCCGCGTGGGTTTGCGCGCCTGCCGGCACTCTCTGGAGGCTCGGCAAATTCTAGGCTGTGATGTCGCGGTACCAGAAGCTCGCGCCAGCGACGACCGACATCCCGACGGCGTACAGACCCGCAATGATCAGCGCAGTTGCATAGGAAACGCTCGACGAGCCCGCCGCATTGAATAGGGTTGCTTGACCGCCGGTCAGGACTACCGACAGGATCCGTCCAGGCAGGTATTGACCGACGGTCGGCTCCACCTGGTTGACGAGGCCCTCGATAACCAGCAACCATGCGATCGCGGCGCCCACTGCCCCCGCAGGGTTGCGGACCAGCACGGCGACCAGCGTGCCGAAGATCGTCCACCCGATGACTGCGAGCACGAGATTGCCGAGAAATTCAAAGTAGTCGCGAGTGCCTGTCGAGTCCCACCACACCGCGGTGTTGATGCCTTCATGCGGCGCGATGAGCATCGCAACAAGGGTGCCGACGCCAATGGTGAGCGCCGTCGAGATGATCATGTACACGAGCAGAGCGAGCACCCGTCCCGAGAGGAGTCGTACGCGCCCCGGCTCCTGCACCAGGAGGTTTCGCCACGTGCCCTGAGTCCAGTCGGCCCCCAGCACCGCAGCGATCGTGATGAGCACGATGACCGCCACAAGGCTCGCGCTCGGTTGGAGCGTGCCGACGAGCCCGAGATCGGTCTTGATGAGGAACTGCTGCTCCAGCGAACGCCGCTGAATGCGCGCCAGCGTGACGCCGACGGCGAGCGCCGTGAGCCCCACCATGACGAGCAGCGCCAGGAGGATGCTGCGCCGGCGGATCTTCGGCCATTCGGACAGGAATGCCGCGAGCATCAGGTGGCCTCTCCGATGATCTGCAGGAAGCTCTCCTCGAGGGTGGTCTGTACCTGATGCAGCTCGATGAGGGTTGCGCCCGCCTGCATGGCGAGCCGGTTCAGCTCACCGGCGAATGCCGGCGGCGCCGCGACACGAGCGCGGCCGTTCTCGATCACCACTGCGTAGCCGCGATCGCGAGCGATCCTGGCGACGATCTCCAGTTGTTCCGGCGCTTCCGTGGCCACCAGGATCTCAGCGCTCTGCCGCCCCGGCAGGCTTGCGGCCGGACCGGAGTAGACGGCCCTGCCCGCTACCAGGACGATCAGCCAGTCAGCGATCTGGTCCACCTCGGCGAGGAGATGGCTGCTCACGAGGAGCGTCGTGCCACCATCTCGCAGGCGCCGCATCAGCTCACGCATCTCGATGATCCCGGGCGGATCGAGACCATTGGCCGGCTCA
>CABECQ010000181.1_pt1 | contig 27668 bp, 25 predicted proteins | sample 3132861 | NCBI WGS metagenome assembly CABECQ01 (sample SAMEA5534327, study PRJEB31848) | metagenome | biome: tundra; feature: field; material: soil | place: USA | collected 2013-05 | depth 0.15 m | reverse complement strand
CACACGCGCGTCGGCCGCTGTCGCCGGGAGCGCCGCGACCGCGCTGAGCGCGGCCGTGGTCAGGAGCGCGGTGACCGTCGGCAGCGCAGCGGTCGCGGGCAGCGTGCTCACCTTCTTCGGGGCCGCGATCCGGCGCTGCGTGCTCACCGTCGCGTGTCTCCGCTGCACCCGCTGCATCGCCTGCCTCGCGTGTTCGGATTGCATCGACTGCACCGGGTGTGTGGGCTGTCGCGGATTGCGCGGCGCCGTCGGGAAGATCGGGGTCAGCGCCCCGTGACCGCCCCGAAGCTCGCGGACGACACGGTGGCCGCATATTTGGCGAACACGCCGGTCGCATAACGAGGCTCGGGCCGCTTCCAGTCCGCGAGCCGCGCCGCGATCTCCGCGTCATCCAGCTCGACATCGATACGACGCGACGTCACGCCGATGTTGACCATGTCGCCGTCGCGCACCGCGGCGATGGCGCCGCCGAGCGCCGCCTCCGGCGCGATATGGGCAACCATGAAGCCGTGCGTCGCCCCTGAGAAGCGGCCGTCGGTGATCAGCGCCACCGAGTCGCTGAGGTCGGCACCGACGATCGCACCCGTCACCCCGAGCATCTCGCGCATGCCGGGGCCGCCGACGGGTCCTTCGTAGCGGATCACGACCACGTCACCGGGGTGGACGGCACCCGCGCGAACCGAGGCGAACGCCTCCTCCTCCGAATCGAAGACCCGGGCCGGCCCGCGGTGCGAGTCGCGATCGTTGCCCGCCAGCTTGACCACGCATCCCTCGGCCGCAAGATTCCCGCGCAGCACCGCGATCCCCCCGTGCTTGCGAAGCGGCGCATTCGCGGGGCGGATCACCTGCTGGCCGGGTGTCTCGCTCGCCGCAGCGGCGACCTCGGCGAGGGTGCGCCCGTCGACGGTCCTCGCATCGCCGTGCAGCAGGTCGAGCTCGAGCATCCGCTGCATGAGGAGGCCGAGGCCGCCCGCGGCGTACAGATCGGTCGCAACGAAGCGGCCACCGGGCCGGAGGTCGGCGAGGATCGGCGTCCGAGCGCAGATTGCGTTGAAGTCGTCGATGTCGAGCGCGACCTCCGCCTCGGCGGCGATGGCGAGCAGATGGAGGACGGCGTTGGTGGAGCCGCCCGTCGCCGAGAAGGATGCGATCGCGTTCTCGAGTGCGGCGCGGCTCACGATCGACCGGGAATTGATCCCCTCCTGCACGAGCCGCACCGCGAGGCGTCCGGCCGCCTCCGCGACCACCGGTTTGTCGGGATGCGTCGCCGGGACGGCGTTGGCACCGGGAGGCGAGAGCCCGAGGAACTCGAGAGCAGTGCTCATGGTGTTGGCGGTGTACTGACCACCGCACGCGCCGGCACCCGGGCAGGCGTGCTCCTCGACAGCGCGAAGCTCCTCGGCGTCGATACGGCCCGCGTTGTACGCGCCCACGGCTTCGAAGACATCCTGGACAGTGAGGTCGCGGTCACGCAGACGTCCAGGTTGGATGGTGCCGCCGTAGAGCACGAGGCCGGGGATGTCCATCCGCGCGAGCGCCATCGCGGCTGCGGGAATCGTCTTGTCACAGCCGACGATGAGCACGAGGCCGTCAAAGCTGTGTCCGCGCGTGACCAGCTCGATGGAGTCGGCGATCACCTCGCGGGAGACGAGCGAGGCCTTCATCCCCTGCGTGCCCATGCTGACGCCGTCGCTCACCGCGATGGTGTTGAACTCCATCGGCGTGCCGCCCGCGGCGCGAACGCCTTCCTTCACCCTCTCGGCGAGCGCGCGGTGATTCCAGTTGCACGGCATGGTCTCGATCCACGAGTGACCGACGCCGATGATCGGGCGTTCGAGATCCTCACGGCTGAAGCCGATGGCGCGAAGCATGGCCCGCGCGGGCGCGCGATCAGGACCGTGCAGCATCACCGAGCTCGGGCGCGTCGACGCTGTTTCAGGCATGCGCGGAAGCATACGGTGCCGAGGCCGTCACAACTCCGTGTTTGACTGGAGCGACATCCAGGCCGTATCCTTCGCGGCGAGATGTCGTACGGCTTCGCGCTGGTCCTGCTGGTAGGCCTGCTCCTGATTAGGAGCGGGGCTTTCATGCTTCAGGCCAGTCGCGTGCGCAGGTAGGCACAAGACCCAAGCCGGAATCAAGCAAAAGGCCCCCTCCCAGGAGGGGGCCTTTTTTGTTCCCGGCACAAGCGATTTGGAGGAACAGTCATGGCAGGCCCCCGACAGGCACCCGCACCGTATGACGGCATGGGAACACCGACTCGCTGGGACGCGAGCACCCATGACGACGGCAACCAGGCCGAGCGTCTCGACTCCGCACGCGCGGATCGTTTCGCTCCCGGCACGCCCCGGCACGACGAGAGCGAAGAGTTCGTGCGCCGATCGCTCAACCGCTACTACCAATGATCACCACCCGAACGGATCAACGCTCGAGCGCGGCTGCGTCGACAGCAGCACACCCCGACGGCCTGGCTGAGCCGCCTCGGATGCTCACCGGCGCGCAGATCGCCCTCGAATCGCTCATCCGCGAGGGTGTCGACACCATCTTCGGATACCCCGGCGGGGCCAACCTCTGGCTCTACCGCCACCTCCCGTCCTACCCGGCGCTCCACCACGTCCTGGTCCGGCACGAGCAGGGCGGCGCCCATGCCGCCGACGGCTATGCGCGCAGCAAGCGCGGATCGGTCGGCGTCGTCTTCGCGACCAGCGGCCCCGGCGCGCTCAACCTCGTGACCGGGCTCGCGACCGCGTACATGGACTCGGTTCCGGTGGTTGCGATCACCGGCCAGGTGCCCTCGACCGCAATCGGGACCGACAGCTTCCAGGAGTCCGATGTCATCGGCTCGACCATGTCGGTGGTGAAGCATTCGTACCTGATCACCCGCGTCGAGGACATCGCCCCAACCATCAAGGAGGCGTTCCACATCGCCCGGAGCGGACGCCCCGGGCCGGTGCTCATCGACTTTCCCAAGGACCTCCAGGCCGCGGTCACCGCGTTCAATTACCCGGAGGCGCCGGTGCGCCGCCGTTCCTACCCGGCGCCACCGCGGCCCGACCCCGCGAAGCTGCGTCAGATCGCCGAGCTCATCAAGGGTGCGAAGCGCCCGGTGATCCTGGCGGGTCGCGGCGTGCTCATCGCCGGCGCCGAGGAGGACCTCGCCGAGCTCGCGCACCAGGCGCACATCCCCGTCGGCTGGACACTGCTCGGCACCGGCGCGTTCCCGGTGAACGACCCGATGGCGCTGCAGATGGTCGGATTCATGGGTGCGGGCTACACCAACAAGGCGGTCTGCGAGGCCGACGTGCTGATCATGGTCGGAATGCGTTGCGACGACCGGGTGACCACCCGGCTCGACTCATTCGCGCCTCGCGTCGAGCATCTCGTGCACATCGACATCGACCCCGCTGAGATCGGCAAGAACGTCATCCCCCACGTGAGCGTCGTCGCCGACGCGAAGGTCGCGCTTCGCGAGTTGAACCTGCTCGTCGAGCCCAAGCGCGAGCACGCATGGCTCACCCAGATCGACCAGTGGAAGGAAGAGCATCCGGTTCGCTTCACGAATCACACCGGTCTGCTCCAGCCACAGCAGGTCCTCGAGGAGATGTACGCGCGCTGCGAGGACGAGGCGATCGTGCTCGCCGATGTCGGCCAGAATCAGATCTGGGCGGCGCTCTGGTTCAACTACCGCAAGCCCGGTCTCTTCCTCAACTCGGGCGGCACGGGGACCATGGGCTACGCGTTTCCGGCGTCCATGGGTGCGAAGCTCGCGAACCCGCACAAGACCGTGTTCTGCGTGACCGGTGAGGGAGGCTTCGTCATGAACATGCAGGAGATGGCGACGATGGTGGAGAACAACATCGACGTCAACGTCGTCATCCTCAACAACTCCTCGCTCGGCATGGTTCGTCAATTCCAGGACGACTTCTACGACGGCGTGCGCTCCGCAGTCGACCTGACCTTCACGCCCGACTTCGTGAAGCTCGGCGACGCCTTCGGCATGAAGGCGATGTCCACCGACCGTCTCGAGGACGTCGGACGCATGCTCGACGAGGCCATGGCGCACAAGGGACCGGTGCTGCTGAACTTCAACATCGATCCGAACGCGAACGTCTATCCCATCGTGCCGCTCGGCAAGGGCATGCTCGACTTCGTCGAGGCGAGCTGATGACGCAGAGCCGGCTGCTCTCGGTGCTTGTCGACAACAAGCCCGGTGTTCTCCAGCGCGTCGCGTCGATGATCCGGCGACGCGGGTTCAATATCGACTCGCTGTCAGTGGGACCCACCGACGACGACACCATCTCGCGGATGACCATCACCGTCCACGTCGGACGCCAGCAGGCGGAACAGGCGACCAAGCAGCTCGCCAAGCTCATCGATGTCATCACCATCGACGACATCACCGGGCTCCGCAACGTGGCGCATGAGCTGGTGCTGATGCGCATGCAGGCTCCTCCGGGCGAGCGCACCGAGCTGCTCAACCTGGTTGACATCTTCAGGGGCCGGATCGTCGACGTCGCCGCCAGCTCGGTGATCATCGAGGTGACCGGCAGCGCCGAGAAGATCGACAACTTCATCGAGCTGATGAGGCCGTTCGGCATCAAGGAGCTGGCGCGCAGCGGCGTCGTCGCCCTGGTGCGCGGTGATCAGGCGCGCATCCGTCTCATGGATTTCGCGATCGACGGCGATGAGCCACCGACAGAGCCGTCGCGCCTGCAGGGCGTGGCCGGCGACACCACCGGCACCGTATGAGCAAGCGCAGAGGAGGCAGCGATCAATGACCGCTCGGATGTACTACGACGCAGACGCCGACCCGGAAGCTCTGTCCAAGCGCCCCATCGCGATCCTGGGCTACGGCTCGCAGGGACACGCTCACGCCCTCAACCTGCGTGACTCGGGGCATGACGTGCGAGTCGGGCTCCCCGAGACCAGCGGGAGCCGTGCCGCCGCGGAGGCCGAGGGGCTGCGCGTGCTGACTCCGGACAAGGCGTGCGAGGAAGCGGACGTGATCATGGTGCTCACGCCTGATACGGGTCAGCGCGCGCTGTATGACGAGGCGATCGCGCCGCATCTGCACGCCGACAAGATGCTGATGTTCGCCCACGGGTTCAACATCCGCTATGACCTCATCAACCCGCCGGTCGGTGTCGACGTGAGCATGGTGGCCCCCAAGGGCCCCGGCCACCTGGTGCGGAGCACCTTCGTCAACGGACAGGGCGTGCCCTGCCTGTTCGCCGTGCATCAGAACGCGACCGGCCTGGCGAGGGAACGCACCCTGGCATATGCGCGAGGCATCGGTGGCACGCGTGCAGGCGTGCTCGAGACGACCTTCGCCGAAGAGACCGAGACCGACCTGTTCGGCGAGCAGGCGGTGCTCTGTGGCGGCATCACGTCGCTGGTGAAGGCAGGATTCGACACGCTCACCGAGGCGGGCTACCAGCCGGAGCTCGCCTATTTCGAGGTCATGCACGAGCTCAAGCTCATCGTCGACCTGATGTACCAGGGCGGCATGTCCTGGATGCGCTACTCGGTGAGCGAGACGGCCGAGTACGGCGACTACGTCAGCGGGCCCAAGGTCGTGGACGAGCGCACCCGCGCAACCATGCGCAAATTGCTGAGCGACATCCAGGATGGCAGCTTCGCGAAGCGGTGGATCGAAGAGAACGAAGCCGGACGGCCGAACTTCGTCGAGTATCGCGACGAGGAGCAGCATCTCCCCATCGAACGCGTCGGCGCGGAATTGCGTTCGAAGATGGGCTGGCTCGATAGCAAGACAGCGCCCGGTATGGACAAGGTGCTGAACACGCCCGACCGCGAGGAGGCGACCGTATGACCGACTCGCTCACCATCCTCGACACCACATTGCGGGACGGCGAGCAGTCGCCGGGAGTTGCGCTCAACGCTGAGGACAAGCTCCAGATCGCGCATCAGCTTGCACGGCTCAAGGTCGACGTCATCGAAGCCGGCTTCCCGCACAGCTCCCCGGGTGATTTCGCCGCGGTGAAGGCCATCGCCGAACAGGTCGACGGCGCCGTCATCGCCGGTCTGTCTCGATGCTTCGAGGACGATGTGCGCGCCTGCGCCGCCGCGCTCGAGCCCGCCGCTCGCGCTCGGATCCACGTCTTCATCGGCACCTCACCGATCCATCGCGAGGGCCAGTTGCGCATGACGCAGCGCGAGGTTCACGACCGCGCCGTCTCCATGACGGCGCTGGCGAAGACCTTCCGCGAGGACGTCGAGTTCTCACCGATGGACGCGAGCCGCACCGAGCGCGAGTACCTCGCCGAGGTGGTGAACAGCTGCATCGAGGCGGGAGCGACAACCATCAACCTCCCCGACACAGTGGGTTACGCGACGCCGGACGAGTGGCGCGCATTGATCGCGTGGATGTACGAGCAGGTCCCCGCGCTGCGCGCCGTGGTGCTCTCCGTGCACTGCCACAATGACCTCGGCCTCGCCACCGCCAACTCACTGGTCAGCGTGCTCGGCGGTGCGCGGCAGATCGAGACCTGCGTCAACGGCATCGGCGAGCGCGCCGGCAACGCGGCGCTCGAAGAGGTGGCCATGGCCACCCGGCTGCACCCGGAGGTGTACGGCGTTGCGACGCAGCTCGATCACTCGCAGCTGTACCGCACCTCACGACTGGTCTCCCAGCTCACCGGCATGCTCGTGCAGCCCAACAAGGCGGTGGTCGGCGCCAATGCGTTCGCCCACCATTCGGGCATCCACCAGGACGGCATGCTCAAGGACCGCCGTACCTTCGAGATCATGGAGCCGGGCCAGGTCGGTGCCGGGTCGACGCTGGTGCTGGGCAAGTTGAGCGGACGCCATGCGCTCCGCGACCGTCTCGAGCAGTTGGGCTACCGCCTCGACGGCGAGGAGCTGCAGCGCGCCTTCGTGCGTTTCAAGGAGCTCGCCGACCGCAAGCGTGATGTCACCGACCGGGACCTCGAGGCGATCGTCGCCGACGAACGGCAGGGTGGCGAGGAAACCTTCCATCTCGAGCACCTCCAGGTCAGCTGCGGTACCAACCTGCGCGCCACCGCGACCGTGCGCATGCTGCTGAGCGATGGCGTGAGCCACGAAGCGGTGTCGATCGGCGACGGCCCGGTCGACGCGACCTATCGAGCCATCGACTCGCTGGTGCAGGTGAAGGCAGAGCTCGAGGAGTTCGCGATCCAGGCGATCACCGAGGGCATGGACGCCGTCGGCGAGGTGAGCGTGCGCCTGCGCCAGGACGGCGCGCTGACCTCCGGGCACGGTGCCGACACGGACATTCTGGTGGCTGCGGCCAAAGCCTACGTACATGCGTTGAACCGCCTGACCGCGCGGCTTGCGGCGGGGCCGCGGGTCCCACCGGAGCGCATGGCGGCGATGGGCGCGTCCATCGCGGCCACCCCCGCCCCGGCAACCTCTGGGGTGGCAGGAGCCGAGTGACCCCACGCACCCTGTTCGACAAGATCTGGGACCCGCACGTTGTCGCCGAACGGCCTGGGGAGCCGTCCCTGCTCTACGTCGACCTCCATCTCGTCCACGAGGTCACCTCGCCGCAGGCGTTCGAGGGCCTTCGCCTCGAGAACCGCCCGGTGCGCCGGCCTGGCCTGGTTGTGGCCACGATGGACCACAACGTGCCCACCGATGGCGACGGGGTGAGTGGCGCCGACGCCATGAGCACCGCGCAGATGGACGCGCTGAGCAGGAACTGCGAGGAATCCGGGATCTCGTGCTTCGGTGCCGGGCATCGGTGGCAGGGAATCGTCCACGTGATCGGCCCGGAGCTCGGGCTCACGCTCCCCGGGACGGTGATCGTCTGTGGCGATTCGCATACCGCGACGCATGGCGCCTTCGGGGCGTTCGCGCTCGGCATCGGCACCTCCGAGGTCGAGCATGTCCTGGCGACCCAATGTTTGCGTCAGTCCCGTCCGCGGACCATGGAGGTGCGCATCGAGGGCACACTGCCGGTCGGCGTCACCGCGAAGGATGCCGCGCTCGGCGTGCTGAACGCCATCGGCACCGCGGGTGCGGCCGGACACGTCGTCGAGTACACGGGCTCGGTGGTTCGCGGCTTCTCGATGGAACAGCGCATGACCCTCTGCAACCTCACCATTGAAGGCGGCGGACGCGCGGGGATGATCGCCCCGGACGCCACCACCTTCGCGTACATCAAGCGCCGCCCCTATGCACCCGCCGGTGAGCTCTGGGACCAGGCGGTCGTCGCCTGGAGCGAGTTGCACAGCGACGTCGGTGCCGAATACGACAGCGTCGTCGTCATCGACGCAGCCAACCTCGAGCCGACGGTCACATGGGGCACGACGCCGGCGCAATCCGTGCCGGTCACCGGGCGTGTCCCCGATCCGGAGTCGTTCGCGGATGCGGCAGAACGCGAATCGGCAGTGCGCGCCCTCGCCTACATGGGGCTCGAGCCGGGGACGCCGATCCAGGACATCACGCTCGACACCATCTTCATCGGCTCGTGCACCAACGGCCGCATCGAGGATCTGCGCGCCGCTGCGTCAATGCTCGACGGCCGGCGTGTCCACGACGGTCTTCGCGTCCTCGTGGTGCCGGGATCAGCGCAGGTCAAGGCGCAGGCTGAATCAGAGGGCCTCGACGCCATCTTCACGAGCGCCGGGGCCGAGTGGCGCAATCCCGGATGCTCGATGTGCCTGGGGATGAACCCCGACATCCTTCAACCCGGCGAACGATGCGCGAGCACCAGCAACCGCAACTTCGAGGGCCGTCAGGGACGCGGCGGTCGAACGCATCTCGTCTCGCCGGCCATGGCCGCAGCAGCGGCCGTCGAAGGGCGGTTTGTCGACGTGCGCCGCATGCCGGTCGCGGCGGGGCGAGCGTGAAGCCGTTTCGCCGCGAGGACGGCGTGCTCATCCCGCTCGACCGGTCCGATGTCGACACCGACCAGATCATCCCCAAGCAATTCCTCAAGCGCATCGAGCGGACCGGCTACGGCGAGTACCTCTTCAACGACTGGCGTCGCGACCCGTCGGGAGCCGAGCGACCCGATTTCGTCCTCAATCAGAACGAGTACGCAGCCGGAACCGTCATGGTGACCGGGCGAAACTTCGGGTGCGGCTCGTCGCGTGAGCATGCCGTATGGGCCCTCGCCGACTACGGGATCCGCGCGGTCATCTCGGAGTCGTTCGCGGACATCTACCGGTCCAACGCGCTGGGCAGCGGATTGCTGCCGGTGAAGTTGCCGGACCAGGAGGTTCGCGCCCTCATGGACCTCGCCATCGAGCAACCCGGGATCACGGTCGCGGTCGACCTCGAGGCGCAGACAGTCACCTGCGGCGACCTGCGTTTCACGTTCACCATGGACCAGTTCGAGCGCCGCCGGTTGCTCGAGGGCCTCGACGACATCGGGTTGACGCTCGAGCACGAAGCCGAGATCACCGACTTCGAGGCGCGACGGCCCGCATGGATGCCGGACCTGGCACGCGCGGGAGCGGGCTCGTGAAGGCAAACGTGGTCGTCCTCCCCGGAGACGGGGTCGGGCCCGAGGTCGTGAACGCCGCCCTGAGCGTGCTCGCCACCGTGTGCGACGCGGCAGACGCGCGCGTGAGCATCGACGTCCACCTGATCGGCGGGCGTGCGATCGACGAGTTCGGGATGCCCCTCCCCGAGGAGACCCTCGAGGCATGCAAAGCTGCCGACGCCATCCTGCTCGGTGCCGTCGGTGGACCCGCGTGGGATCACCTGCGCGGGGAGCGGCGCTGCGAAGCAGGCCTGCTGCGGCTGCGCCGTGAGCTGGACGTGTTCGCCAACGTCCGTCCCGTCAAGGTGCATCCGCATCTCGCCGACCGCACGACGCTGCGCACCGAGGTCATCCGTGGGACCGACCTCGTGATCGTGCGCGAGCTCACCGGCGGTGCCTACTTCGGACAGCCCCGTGGCCGGACCGGCATCGGACCGGACGAGATCGCCCGCGACAGCATCGTGTACAGCGCTGCGGAGATCGAGCGGGTCGCGCGGGTCGCATTCAAACTCGCGCAGTCGCGGCGCGGGGAGCTCATCTCGATCGACAAGGCGAACGTGCTGATCACCAGCCAGCTCTGGCGTGAGGTCGTGAGCGGGCTGGCCGCCGACTACCCCGATGTCACGCTGACCCACGAGCTCGTCGACTCGTTCGCGATGCGCCTGATGCGCGAGCCTGCCACCGTCGACGTCGTGGTCGCCGAGAACCTGTTCGGCGACATCCTCAGCGACGAGGCCGCAATCCTCGCCGGTTCGCTCGGCCTGCTGCCGTCGGCGAGCCTTGGCGCCACCGACCAGGGGTTGTACGAACCGATTCACGGGAGCGCCCCGAGCCTCGCGGGGCGTGGGATCGCAAACCCCTACGGCACCATCCTCTCGGTCGCGATGCTGCTCCGCCACTCGCTCCACCGCAGCGATCTTGCGGCTGCGATCGAATCCGCCGTCCACGTCTGCATCACCGAGGACGTGCTCACCTCCGACCTGGGCGGGACGGCGAGCACGGACGCCGTCGCCGGCGCGGTGGCACGCGAGGCGTTGCGCCACCTCGGTGTGCACAGCGGAGCAGCCTCGTGAGCATTGAGATCTACGACACGACGCTGCGCGACGGTGCGCAGGGTGTCGGCATCAATTTCTCCGTGTCGGACAAGTTGCGCATCGCCGAGCATCTCGACACGCTCGGCGTGACCTTCATCGAAGGTGGTTGGCCGGGAGCCAATCCGACCGACACCGAGTTCTTCTCCGCGATGCAGACCCACCCGCTGCGCAATGCAACCCTGGCCGCATTCGGGGCCACCCGGCGGCCCGGCATGCAAGCGCAGGACGATCTGCAACTGCGCACGCTGCTCGACTCGATGGCACCGATGATCACACTGGTCGGCAAGGCGTGGAATCGCCAGGTCGTCGACGTGCTGCGAACCACGACCGACGAGAACCTCGCCATGATCGGCGACTCGGTTCGCTGGTTCGTCGACCATGGCCGGCGGGTGGTGTACGACGCCGAGCACTTCTTCGACGGGTACGAGAGCGATGCGGACTACGCGCTGCGCTGTCTCGACGCGGCCATCAGCGCCGGTGCCGAGCGAATCACGCTCTGTGACACCAATGGCGGAACGCTTCCCGACCGTGTGGAGACCGTGGTCCGCGAGATCACCGCTCGATTCGGCCGCGTCGCCGGCATTCATTGCCACGACGACTCCGGGTGTGCGGTGGCGGCAACCCTCGCGGCAGTCCGGGCGGGTGCCGTCCAGGTGCAGGGATGCATCAACGGCTACGGCGAGCGAACCGGCAACGCGAACCTGTGCACGCTCATCCCCAACCTGCAGCTCAAGATGGGCGTCCAGGTCATCGATGCGGCGCAGCTTGCACGTTTGACCGAGGTCGCACGCGACGTCGCCGAGATCGCCAACATCGCCCCTCCCCTCTCGGCACCCTACATCGGACTTGCGGCATTCACACACAAGGGTGGACAGCACATCGACGCGATGAGCAAAGCCTCGTACGCGTACCAGCACATCGACCCCGCGCGCGTGGGCAACGAGCGCCACTCGGTGATCACCCAGCAGTCCGGGCGCGGCACCGTCCTCGAGAAGGCCGCGGCATTCGGTGTCGACCTCACCCAGGATCGTGCTCTGGCGCGACGCGTCGCCGACCAGGTGAAGGAGCTTGAATTCAGCGGGCACTCGTTCGAGGGCGCCGAGGCGTCCTTCGAGCTGCTCGTCCACCGGGCGCGCGGCAATCCCGCCCCGTTCACGCTCATCGACTACATCGCGCTCGTCGAGCAGCGCGAGGGACGTCAGCTCGTCTGCGAGGCGACCATCAAGATGCAGGTCGGCGACGAGGTGGTGCACACCGCGGCCGAGGGCAACGGACCGGTCAACGCGCTCGACGCCGCATTGCGCAAGGCGCTCACGCCGAGCTTTCCCGAGATCGGCGCGACCCAGCTGTTCGACTACAAGGTGCGCGTGCTCGACGGGCGCGACGGCACCGCAGCCGGCGTCCGCGTCCTCGTCGAGAGCGGCGACCACCACCGGCGCTGGAGCACGGTGGGCTGCAGCACCAACATCATCGAAGCGTCGTGGAGCGCACTCGCCGACGCTTTCGAGTACGCGATCATCGCGACCCGCGAGCGCTCAGGCCTTGCGGGCGAGCACCTGGAGGTAGTCTGACTCCAGCGTCAGACCGCCGCCGGAAACCTGGTTGAGCTCGGCCATCAGCTTCTTGCAGTCCTCGGCAATCGATGCCGCCTGTTCGGCATCGACCATGCGCAGCATCGCCTGCAGCGGCGGATTGGCGCGCTCCCAGAATCCCCACCCCGCATCCAGCGACTCGAACTCGAAGGTGAGTGCCTGCGGGTAGATCTCGATCGACGAGGTGAGCCCCTTGAAACGGCGGTGCACCTCGTCGGTGACTCCCCATTCGAACGGCGAGTGCATTCCCGGTGGTGGTGCCGGACCGCGCTCCGCCAGCATCGCCGTGAACCGGCCGAGGAATCCCTTCGGCCCGTAGTTGGCCATCGCGACCAGGCCGCCACGCTTGGTGACCCGGAAGAGCTCGCTCGCAACCCGCTCCGGGTCCGGCGCGAACATCGCGCCAAAGACCGAGGCCACGACATCGAAGCGCTCGTCGGGAAAGGGGAGCTGCTCGGCATCGGCCTCGCGCCACTCGATGGCAAGGCCCAGGGCGCCGGTCCGCGCGCGGCCGAGCTCCACCATCGACGGCGTCAGGTCGGTGGCCACCACGGTCGCCCCGAGGCCGGCGGCCGCAATCGCGAAGTTCCCGTTGCCGGCTGCGACGTCGAGGACCTCCGAGCCCGCCTGGAGGCGGCTCCGCTGGGCCAGCTCGATCGCATGGGGCTCGAGGTGACTTGCGATCGCGCCGTAGTCTCCGAGCGACCACATCCATCGGATCGCGTCCTTCATGTTCGCGTTGTCCGCCACGAGAAACCTCCTATGCGGCGACATCCCGCCGCGCCAGCACGACGCCGGCGGATCCGAACCCCACAACCACGATCGCCAGCATGGCGATCAGCCCACCGACGAACACGGGCGTGATCAGAGGCGTGCCATACAGCTGAAACACTGACAGGTTGTCAGCCCATGCCGGCCATTTGAAGAGCGGCCCGAGCTCGAAGACGAAATACGAGATCGCCGTGATGGTCGAGAGCACCACCACCGCGGCTCGCGGTCGCCAGCCGGCGAGCAGCGCGCCGACCGCCGCGAAGGTGAGTCCGAAGGGGATGAGCAGCGCCGTCGCGGTGAGCAGCCGTCCCACGTCGAGGGGGATTGCCTCGGCAGGCGCCAGCGCGAGGATCACCGCCATGGCCACGAACGACATGACCGTCACGATCACGGTGAGCTCGGCGGCTCGCTCGCCGAGCACACCCCATCGCGGGATTGGCTCGGCGAGCTGCATCTCGAGCACGCCCGACGAGTCCTCGTTGGACCAGCGGGACACGAAGGTGATCGCGAAGATGGCCACGAGCGCCTGCGCGAAGCTGAGCCAGATCAACGCGAGCAGCACGGTGTCCACGCTCCCGGGCAGGCCACGCAGGTACGGACTCAGGCTGGGCGTCGATGCGAAGAATGTTGCGGTGACGTTGACGAGGAGCACGACCGCTGCTGCCGCGACCGCCATGCCGGCGGTCCAGCCGAGCGCGCCGATACGGTGGATCCACAGTCCGCGTGCCACAGGAGTGCGCAGCAACGGATTCGACGACGGAACGTGGACGTCGGGTGCACGCCGGCGGCGCGTGCGGATGAGTCCGGCGCCGATGTCGCGCCGGACGAATGCCACCGACGCGACCACGGTCGCGGCGGCGGCCACGACGAACAGCGTGAGGGTTGCAGCGAGGTCGAAGGTGCCGCGCGGGGCAATGGCGTTGGACTGGTTGAACAGGTGGAAGACGGAGATGTCGGTGACCGGCGCTCGTTGAATGCTCGACCTGCCGATGCTGTCGAGGAGAAACATGAGCACGGCCACCAGGCTCGCGGCTGCCACCGCCGAGCGGAAGTCGGCCGCGAGCTGCGCAACCAGCAGCCCGATCCCGAACGATGCGAGGGTCAGGCCCCAGAGGGCCGCGCTCTCGCCAACCAGACCTGATACCTCGGCCGGGGTCCCGGCGATCACGCATCCGACCCAGCCCGCCGCGCCGGCCAGAAACACGATCTCCGCACTCAGAATCGCGAAGAACACGCTCCGGCTGACGAGGAGCCGGAGGCGCGAGATCCCCGTCGCCAGCAACGACTCGACCAGGCCGCGGTCCTCGTCACGGCGCACCGCACCGCACGCACTGATGAGACCCCAGGCGGCGAAGACGATGGCCAGGAAGCCGTAGCCGCGCCATTGCAGATACCCCGCCGCGGTGTCCGCTCTCATCGGGAGCGGAAGAAGCCAGCTGAACGTGGCACCGAGCACCGTGATGGAATGCCCGAACGCCTCCTGCGACGCGCGAGTTTTGCCTGCGATGAGCGGAAACGCCGCGCTGTTGACGAGCACGTAGAAGATGCCGAGATAGGCCATGGCGACCAGGCCGATGCGGTGGAGGCGCAGCAGCAGGCGGGGAGGCATCACTTGCGGTAATAGCTGAGGAAGATCGACTCGAGGCTGGGTTCGCGGCTGATCATGTCGGCCACGGGGTGACCGCTGATCGCCGCGAGCAGACCGTCGAACCCGCCGTGCACGGTGCACGTGAGCCGCCGTGCGTCCACCGCGACGTCCTCGACGCCCGCAGCAGCGCGCACCGCCGCATCAGGGACGTCACCGCTGAAATCGATGACCACCTCGTGATACCGCAGCTCGTGCACCTTGTCCATGGTCATGTCGGAGACAAGGCGGCCGTCGCGAATGATCCCGACTCGCGAGCACGTCTCCTCGACCTCTGACAGCACATGCGATGACAGGAACACGGTGGCTCCGGCTGCGCTCACCTCGCCGACCATGTGATGGAACGTCTGCTGGTTGAGCGGATCGAGACCACTGGTTGGCTCATCGAGGATGAGCAGGCGGGGACGGTGCATGAACGCGAGCACCAGCCCCAGCTTCTGCTTGTTGCCGCGCGAATACTCGCGGAAGCGCCGCCCGAGGTCGAGCTCCAGGCGCTCGGCGATCTCGGTGACCCGCGCCCTGTCGATCGCTCCGCGCATGCCGCCGAGGTATGCGACGACCTCGCTCCCACGCATGCCGCCGAACTGCGGCAGCTCACCGGGCAGGTAACCGACTTCGCGTTTCACCGCAACGGAATCGCGGTCGCAGTCGAGCCCGAAAACCGTCGCCGTCCCCGCCGATGCGTGGATGAGTCCCATGAGGAGCCGGATCGTGGTCGTCTTGCCCGCGCCGTTGGGTCCGAGAAAGCCGAACACCTCGCCTTCGGCGACCTCGAGGTCGAGGTCGAAGAGTCCATGCCCCGACCCGTAGTCCTTGCTGAGCCCGTGCATGACGATCGCGCTGGTCATCTGTTCCTCCGCTTCTCGAGGCGCCGTATCAGCAGGGGGTACTGGTTGATCATTTCCTGGCACCAGTCCGCCATGGCCTGCAGCCTCTGGCGACCCTGCGCGCCGGATGCGACGCGGGCGCCCTGACGCAACCGCGCCACCAGGTCGTTCATCTGCCGGGCGCGCGCGGCAAAGATCGACTCGAGGTTGTAGAGGGCCTCGTAGAGGATGCGCCGGCTGCCGGGTTGTCCCACCGCCCGCGCCAGCCCGAGTTGCGCGAGCTGTCGCGCGGCGACGCTGGCACCACTCTTGGCGATGCTGAGGTCCGCGGCGATGTCGTCAAGCGTTGCGGGATCTCGCCGCAGCAGCAGATACGCATAGATCCGTCCGTGGTTGCGCGGCATTCCCCAGGTCACCATGAGCTGGCCCATGTCCTCGATGAACGCCATCTGCGCGTCGGTCACCGTTACACCCTCACGTTCAGTACATTCAGAATATCACGATTCGAGGAACGGACCGGGCATCGCGTACGGAGGCTACGCTTGGCGGTATGAGCGAGGTGCAGCGGATTCTCGACGCGATCTTCGCGATCTCGTCGGACCTGGAGCTGCCCGCCGTACTCCAGCGAATCGTCCAGGTCGCCTGCGATCAGACCGGGGCGCGGTACGGGGCGCTCGGCGTGCTCGGAGCCGAGCCGGCGGACGGTGAGATCCTCCTGTCCGAGTTCATCACCGAGGGCATCGACGATTCCATGGTGCGCCTGATCGGGCACCTTCCCCGAGGGCTCGGGATCCTCGGCCATGTCATCCGTGAAGCTCGCCCGCTTCGCCTCGATGACCTTGGAGCCCACCCGGACTCGGTTGGGTTTCCCGAGGGGCACCCGGCGATGCACACGTTTCTCGGTGTGCCGATCCGCATTCGCAATGAGGTGTTCGGCAACCTCTACCTGACCGAGAAAGCGGGCGGCGGTCCGTTCACCGATAACGACGAGACCCTTGCGGTGGCACTCGCCAGCGCCGCCGGAGTCGCGATCGACAACGCGCGCCTCCACGAGCGCGTGCAGGAGCTCGCGCTGCTTCACGATCGGGAGCGAATCGCACGTGACCTGCACGACACGGTGATCCAGCGGCTCTTCGCAACCGGCCTGGGCCTGCAGGGACTCTCGCGAGTCGTGCGCGACGTCACAGTGGCCGACCGGATCCAGGCCGCGGTCGATGATCTCGACGCGACCATTCGGGAGATCCGCAGCGTCATCTTCGAGCTGCAGGCCGATGAGCGCGGAACGTCCGGATGCCGCGTTCGCGTGCTCGCGCTTGCGGCCGAGATGACCCCCGCGCTGGGGTTCGAGCCGCGCGTTCGCTTTGACGGCCCGGTTGACTCCATCGTCGGAACGGATCTTGCCGAGCATCTGCTCGCCGCACTTCGCGAACTGCTCAGCAACGTCATCCGGCACGCGCGGGCGACCGCCGTCGAGATCCGCGTCCGCGCCGGCATCGAGGTGATCCTCACCGTCGAGGATGACGGCGTCGGTATCGGCGATGAGCGTGGCACGGGCCTCGGATTGGCCAACCTCACCGAGCGGGCTCGCGCCCTCGGCGGCTCCTTCACCCTGGACGCGGGTCAAGCGCGAGGGGTTCGAGCCGTGTGGTCCGTGCCTCGGGAGCCCCACAGGAAGCGCTGATCCCGGCTCAGCGAGCACCAATCGGTATGCGGGCGGGGCGTTCGAGGTTGCGTGACACCCTGACGAGGAACGATCGGATGCTCCCTTCGGCGACCCGGTGGAGCAGCAGGACATCGGCGTGTCGCCCCACGAATCCCAGCGGCGGATCGTAGCTGCCCATCAGGGTGATCTGGCAGGCGTTCGACCCCAGTGGTGCGAACTCGAGATCACCGTCGAGGTGCGGGAAGAAGCGGGTCGCGCCCGGCGCCCACCAGTGCATCGGGACGACGAGACGGTCGTCGCGCTCGTAGGGGTCGGCCAGGTCGACTTCGATCGTCTTGCCGAGGCGTGGCATGCCCTGGAGCGGGGTCAGGCGGAGCGACAGCCGCTCGCCCTGACGGTACGCGGCTCCAGCGCTCGCCTCGATCAGCCGGCGGGGGTCTGCGCGCACCTGCGCCCTGACCTCGTCGTAGTCACGGTCGATCTGAACGAAATCCTGAATGAGCATGTCACCGTCAGCATCGGATGATCGCCCGGCGGCGAACAGAGCATCTGGGCTTTGATCCGTGTGACCAAAGGCCCGCCTACACTGGGACGATGCCCGCGACCCGCGTCCGCGTCCTGCTCTGCGACGACCACGAGCTGGTGCGCCGCGGACTTCGCTCGCTGCTCGAAACCGACCTCACCGTCGAGGTGATCGGCGAGGCGAGCTCCGCTGACGAGGCGGTGACGGCGTCTGCCGAGACCGCACCCGACGTGGTGGTGATGGACGTGCGCATGCCGGGGCGCTCCGGCGTGGAGGCGTGCCGGGACATCCGAGCGCACCGCGAGCAGACGCGTGTGCTCATCCTCACGTCATTCGCGGATGACGAGGCGCTGTTCAGCGCGATCATGGCCGGTGCATCCGGATACGTGCTGAAGCAGATCCAGGGCAACGACCTCCTCGACGCAATCCATCGCGTCGCCAACGGCGAGTCACTGCTCGATCCATCGGTGACCGGCCAGGTCCTTGCACGGATCAGGGGCGATGTCCTGGGGGCGAGCACTGATGGTGGGGTTGAGCAATTGACCCCGCAGGAGCGACGCATCGTCGGGCTTGTCGCCGAGGGAATGACCAACCGTCAGATCGGCGAGCAGGTGCATCTCGCCGAGAAGACCGTGAAGAACTACGTGAGCAACATCCTTATGAAGCTCGATCTCTCGCGACGTGCCGAGGTGGCCGCGTTCATGGCCAGACGGAAGCACGGCGGAGACGCCCAGACCTGGTCCTAGCCCCGCCACCGGGACGTTGGTCCCCCTGAGTGGCGTGCGCAGTCACAGGATCGAGGCCTTGTGGCACTGGCTCCGCGATGCGCAGAGCCCGAGGATGAGGCTCAGGTCAATCAAATAAGGAGACACCCACCATGACCAGTGGAATTCGTTGGCGGATTTTCGTACTGCAGATCGGACTGATCGGCATCCTCGGCTTCGTGAGTGGTTTCGCCTTCTGGGGAAGCAACTTCGCAACATCGACTGTGCACGACCAGCTCGCCGCACAGCAGATCTACTTCCCCGCCGCAGGCTCACCGGCGCTCACCGCTCTGCCCAAGGCGGACGGCGCGGCGATGACGGCGTACGCGGGACAGGAACTCCTCACCGGACAGCAGGCAGAGGTCTATGCCAACAACTTCATCAACGTGCATCTCGGTGAAATCGGCAACGGCCAGACCTATTCGCAGCTGAGCACCGCAGCGCAGGCGGCTCCGACCAACACCAAGCTCGCCGGCGAAGTTGCCACCATCTTCAAGGGCACCACGCTCCGCAGCATGTTGCTGAACGCCTACGGATGGGGCCAGATCGGCCAGTTCGCCGGCTACGCGGCAATCGGCCTCCTGATCGCAGCCCTTGCGGTCTTCGGTGCCTTCGTCTTCGAGATCTTCAGCTTCATGGGATCCAAGCGCAGGGAGCCCAGGCCACTGGTGTCGACCGCCCCTTCGATCAAGGCACACGCGGTCTTGTAACCCCGACCCGCAGCAGTTCCCCTGATGACCCATCGGCTCACCGCCGGTGGGTCATCTGCGTTGTGCACTCCGGCCGGTCAGGCTCAGCGCATCTCCACGGCCGCGCCGCCGAAGCTGCGCACCGCCCAGGCGACAGCGCCGATCAGGCCCGCATCGGTCCCGAGCGCAGCGGTGACGATCTTGCAGCGGCGGTAGGGAATCTCGAACGCGATCTGCGCCGCCGCCAGCCTGGCCGGCTTGAGGAGCAGGTCGCCGGCGTGGATCAATCCCCCGCCGATGACGATGACGTCCGGGGCGAGCACGTTGATGAAGCCGCCGATCGCCCTGCCCAGCGCGTGACCGGCGTCATTGAATACCTGGAGCGAAAGGGCGTCGCCGCCGTTGGCGGCGGTCACGATGGCGCGTGCGTCGATGGTGGCGGGGTCGACCCCCTGGAGCGATGACGCCGTGCCCGCGGCGAGCTCGGCACGCGTGCGCGTGGCGATCGCGGTCCCTGACGAGGTGCCCTCGAGACACCCGGGATGGCCCTGGCCGCACGGCGGCCCGTCGTCGCTGATCGGCGTGTGACCGACCTCCCCCGCCGATCCGGTTGCGCCGTCATACAGGTCGCCGTCGATGAAGAGCGCACCGCCGATTCCGGTGCTCACCGTGATGAACAGGAGATGGCGTGCGCCGCGCCCCGCACCGGCCTTCAACTCCGCGTAGCCGGCCGCGGCTGCATCGTGGCAGAGCACGACCGGACATCCGACCCGCTCGGAGAGCATGGCCGCGGCGGGAACCTCGTTCCACCCGGTCATGTTTGGGGCGTCGTGAACCACGCCCGCGCCCGGATCGATCGGCCCCGGAAAGCCCATCGCCAATCCCCGGATGTGGGCGCTTCCGGCGGCCTGGCGGGCACTCTCGGCAACCGCATCGAGCACTGCGGCCGGGCCATCCTGCGCAGGGGTGTCGTGGTGCACCGGCTCGCCATGCGTGACGTCGCCGATGGCGACCGCGGCGCGGATGCTGGTACCGCCCAGGTCGACCCCGATGAGCGCTGCGGTCATACGCTGCCGACCGATTCGTCCCAGTGGCTGGGGCTGGCGATCCGGGCGGCGTCCTCCGGCCCCCACCTGCCGGCCGGGTAGAAGGTGATCGGCGGCGGAGCCTCGATCACCTGTTCGACGGCCGCCCAGCCATGCTCGACCTCGTCTTCGCGGATGAACAGCGTGTGATCCCCCTCGAGTGCGTCGTGGAGCAGCCGCTCGTATGCCTCGGGCGGTGACGTCTTGAATGAGTCACCGTAGTTGAAGTTCATATCCACGGCCTGTGCGGTGACCTCCGGTCCCGGTTGCTTGGCGACGAAAGAGAGCGCGATGCCCTCGTCGGGTTGAATGCGAACGACCAGGCGGTTGCGATGCAGCGTATGCACGCCCGCCGTCTTGAACAGGTGCAGCGGCACGTCGTGAAAGGTGATCACCACGCGGGTGTCGCGGGTCGGCAGCCGCTTGCCCGTACGGAGCAGGAAGGGCACGCCTGACCACCGCCACGACTCGAGGTGCAGGCGCAGTGCGGCATACGTCTCGGTGGTGGACGTTGGCGAGACGTCGGCCTCCTGACGATAGCCGACCACCTTCTCACCGTCCACGGTTCCCTCGGTGTACTGCCCGCGGACGACGTCATGCGGGTGGATCGGCTGGATCGACTCGAGAACCTTGACCTTCTCGTTGCCGATCGCCTCGGCGTCGAAGGAGAGCGGTGGATCCATGGCGACCAGCGAGAGCACCTGGAACATGTGGTTCTGGACGATGTCGCGAATGGCGCCGATCTCCTCGTACAGCTTGCCGCGGCCGTCGACACCGATGGACTCGGCAACGGTGATCTCGACCCGTGCGATCGCCTCGCGGTTCCAGACCCGTTCGAACAGCGAGTTCCCGAAACGGAAGACGAGGAGGTTCTGAACCGTCTCCTTACCCATGTAGTGATCGATACGGAAGATGCGTTGCTCGGGAACGACGTCGTGCAGCGTCCTGTTGAGCTCCTCGGCCGACTTCAGATCGTGACCGAACGGCTTCTCGATGATGATCGACGTGCCCTCGACCAGGCCGGCAGTCTTGATCCCTTCGATCAGCGATGTGAATGCCGAGGGCGGAACCGCGAGGTATGCGATGCGCCGATCCAGCGTGCTCGCCGATCCGAGCGGCGAGAGATCCCCGTCGGGCGGGAGCGGCACGAAGTGCAGGCGCTCCGCGAACGACGCGAAGATGGTCTTCTGCAGCGGCGTCCGCGAGAACTCTTTGACCGCCGATTCAGCGAGGTCGCGGAAGCGCTGATCGTCCCACTCGAACGGTGCGGCGCCGATGATCTGGCCCTTCTCCGGCAACAACTTCTGGCGGTGCAGGTTGTAGAGCGCGGGAATCAGCTTGCGCTGCGCAAGGTCACCGGTGGCGCCAACGATGACGATGTCCTGGTCGGGCGGAGCCTTGAGCGGCATCGACGCTCGAGTGGGGTGCCGCTACCGGCCGGTGAAGTGACGCACGGTGGCGTCAACAACCTTGATCACCGCAGCGATGATGCCGCATGACAAGCTGAACAGGATGACCGGCAGCTCGGCGCCCGGCGTCGAGTACGTGTACGTCGCCAGCACCGCGCTGATGAACAGACCGATCACGCAGAGCACGAGGAGAAACACCACCGTGCGCGTGGCCGCGTCCAGCTCCGGCGTACCCCGCATGGTTTCGGCGACGCTGGGACTGAGCTTCTCCGCCGGGGCGACGTACCGGATCGCAAGGACGACGAGTCGCAGCAGGACCACGCCGACGAAGATGAACACGATGGTCAGTACCAGGGGAAGTTCGACGCTCGGCGTGCTGTACGAGAGTGCCGCGAACAGTCCGGCGAGCAGCAACCCGAAGAGCACCGAGATCATCCCCAGCACCGTGAGCCACGTGATCGCGTCCCACGCGGGCAAGGTGACCGTGGGGAACTGCAACGGGCGCACGATCGACTCGCCGCCGGTGAGCTGATCGATGAACGCGGGTTGCGCGGTCAGCCCCGAGACACGTGCCTGCATGCCGTAGTACACGCGCTCCGGGGCGATCGGCGACGCCTCGGCAAGCAACCCCGGCTGCGGACCAGGATAGAGACGCCGCTCCTCGGTCCGGCCATCGGGGTAGGTCAGGCGGAGCAACCCGCATGTCTCGCAGTGCCAGGCTCGGATGGGCAGACCTCCAACGATCGGTCCGTAGTACGTGACCGTGCGGCGGAGACCCTCGGGACCGATGGCACCTTCGTAATGGGCAAATTCATGCGCCAGGATCCCGGTGACCGGCGCAGGGTGGTCGCAGGTCTCCGGCGTCGGCGGGGTGACGGAAGGTGCATCAGCGACAGCCACTGAGGATCGGATTGTAGTGCGGTGGGCGTCAGCCAACGGTTCGGCAGGCGCGCGCAGTGAACCCGGCTCCGCGCATCGCCGCCGCGAGCCCCTCGGCCTCGCCTCGACTGCGCGTGATCGTGAACACCGCACCGCCGCTTCCGGTCAGGTGCCAGCGCACTCCTGCGACGACCTGCCGCGCTCGTTGCAGCGCGGCCGCCAGAGCTGGGTTCGCCCGGCAGGCCGCGGGCTCGAGTGCGCTCCCCATCAGTTCAGGGTCAGGCGCCTGACCGGCTTGGAGAAGTTGAGCAAGTCGCTCCGAGCGGCCGTCGTCCCGAATCTCATCCACGAGAACTGCCGCGTACGTGTCGGCGGTGGAGCTCGGCGTCGTCGATGCAATCGCGAGGTGCAGCGCTGGGGTGGTGAGCGGGTCGAGGCGATCGCCGCGGCCGCGCACGCGTTGGGCAGACAGCGGGAGCAGGGCCGGGATATCGCTGCCGATGCCGAGCGCGGCTGCCGCCACCTCCTCGGGGTCGGTCGGCACGCCCAGGCTCTCGAGCCTGGCGACCCCGGCGCGAAGCACGGCTGCGGCATCGGCCGAGCCGCCTCCGAGCCCGGCGCCGTGGGGAACGACCTTGGCGAGCCACACCCGCATTGACAGCGGCTGGTTCGCCAGCTTGCGCAGAACGAGGGCGGCGAGGACGGTGAGGTTGCCGTCATCGGTCGGGACCCCTGCGGCAGCAGGCCCGTCGACCGTCAGCGACAGGGAGTCGCTGTCGGCGAGCTCCAGGCTGAGGCCGACGAGGTCGTGCCAGTCGACCGGCACCAGGACGCTGTCGATGTCGTGCCAGCCGTCAGGGCGCCGGGCCACGACGGCCAGAGACAGGTTGAGCTTCGCGTATGCGGGAACGATTCGCGTGGAGAGGCGAGACACAGTCGCTGATATACTGCTGGCTTCGTGCGTCCCTGGCTCGTAACTGCCCGGGGGGCGCGCCCAGTTATCGAGTGATCTAGAAGAGCGAGCATGGCCAACTCCCGATCCGCGCGCAAGCGCATCCGTTCCAGCGAACGGAAACACATTCGCAACCGCGCGGTGAAGTCAGCGGTCCGCACCAAGGTGATCAAGGCGCGCCACGCCCTGCTCGAAGGAGGCGGAACCGGCAGCGACGCCGAGTTGCACGCGGCGATCCGCGCGCTCGATCGCGCTGCGGAGAAGGGCGTGCTGCATCGGAACAACGTTCGCCGGCGGAAGTCGCGGCTGGCATCGATGGCCGCTCGACTGGCCAACGTCGCAGGGGGTGCCGAGGGAGCCGCGGTTCGTTCGGCGGCGGCCGGCGGCGCCAAGGGACGGAGCGCGAAGCAGCCCGCGCGGGCGACCGCCGCAAAATCGACCGCCAAGCCCGCCGGCAAGGCGCCGGCCGCGAGGACCAGTGCCGCGAAAGCCGCTGCACCGAAGGTCGCCGCCCCCGCCAAGCCAGCAGCCAAGGCCGCCAAGACAACCAAATAGGGCCGCCTGGCAGCGGGCTCGACCTAGCGGCGGCGCTGACCGCGCTCCGCCGTCACTTCAGCAGCGGCACGCAGGACCGCGAGCCGAAGCCCGTCGGTCTCGGCGATCTCGCCTGACTTGAGCTTTCGATCGACGTCGTGCAGCGCCGCAAGCCAGCCGGCGGCGAGCGCAGGCGAGACGCTTCGGGCCTGACGGCTGAGGCGATCGGCCTGCCAATCCGGTTTTCCGAGCGCGGCCGCGAGGCCGGCGCCCGAGCCGTGGCTCTGAACATAGGCCTGGGTCAGGACCAGATCGCGAATCTGACCCGCCAGGATGGCCAGCAGATACTGGCCGGCCCTGCCCTCGGCAAGCAGCCGGTCGATCGACTCGGCGCCTTTCGCCGGCGTCGGGCCGAGCAGTTCGCCGAGCGTGTCGTAGAGTCCTGCCGCCTCGTCCCCGGCGACAGCGACTCGGACGTCGCCGATGGACAGCGGACGATCGGCGGCAAGCGCGACCAGCTTGTCGAGCTCCGAGGCGATGCTGCCCAGATCGGGACCTGCCACCCGGATGAGGTGGTCGACCGAGCCGGCACCGAGCCGGAGGCTCCGTTCGCCGATCTCCCGCTCGACCCAGGTCCGGAGGTCGCGACCCTTGACCGCGGCATGAAAGACGATCGACCCGCCGCGTGCTCTGACGGCGGCGAGGACGGCATTTCGATCCGGAACCTTTGCGTGCGCCACCATGCAGAGGACGGTGGTGGGCGCGAGCTCCCCGAGAATCGCCACCAGCCGCTCGGGAGGATCGATGCCACCGCGCTTCGCCGATCCGGTGAGCTGAGGAGGATCACGGAGCAGCAGGGCTCGCTCCGGATCGAACAAGGGCATCTCGGCCACCGCATGACGGAACTCGTTGAGCCGGGCCGGACCGTCGAAGACCTCGACGTCGAGCTGCGGTGGCCGCGCGCGGTCGCGCCACACGCTCACCGATCGATCCACGAGGAAGCGCTCCTCCCCGTGGATCAGGGTCAGTTGGTTCATCGGAGTAGCCGCAGCCATCAGCGCAGTATCGCAAGCGAGCTCACGGGGTCTCCTGGAGGCCGGCGGGGCCGCCTGAGTAGCTCAGGTCGCCATCGGTGCTGGTCCGATCAACCGGGTACCCCTGCGGCGCCGGAACCGCTGGGACACCCTGCGCGATCGGCACCGCGAGCTCCAGAGGTCGTGCGGTGGCAAGCAATACCGGCGAGATTGCGCCGCCCGGCGGCGTGACGACGAGGTCGGCATCCAGCGCGCTGCCATAGACCGCGCACAGGTCCTCCTGGTCGGCGGTCCCGGTGTCGCCGAGGACGAGCACCCGGCCAGTCGGATCGTCAACGGTGAGCGCGCACATCTGGCGTCCGGTTGCCAGGGCGATGAACCCGAGACAGCGCCAGGTGGCGCCTCCATAGGACCAGGCTCCGCCGTCCGCCTCGAGCACGTTGGCGCCGGTGTTCTCGAGGGCGGCGACGATGTTGTTTCCCCCCGGGTTGAGACCGCCCGGGGTCACCACCGTGCCGACCGAATAGTGGCCCGTGAGTCCACCGAGGCCGTTCACCGCGGCCTGCTCGCCGCCGGTGACCACGACCATGTCGAGGTGGGCGGTGGCGGGCGGCAGCAACCGGCCCAGTGCGGCGAGCAGCAGGGTCGGTGACGACCCACCGTCCACCAGGACACTGCTCCCGGCGCCGGTGCGGATGAGAATCGCCGGGGAGGACCCGGTGTTGAGCACGGACACGTGCAGGCGGCCGTCGGGACGAGACGCGATCACCCAGGACGCTGCGGCCGTGACGAGCCCGGCGAGCAGGGAAACGATCACGGCGCGCCGGTTCAAAGGAGCGGAGCCGTGCGGCGCGTCATCACCGCGAGCGTCATGAGCCCGGTGACCATGCCCACACCCTCGGCAACCGTCCAGGCGGCCGGCCAGCTTCCCACCTGGATCGCCGCGCCGGGGATGGCGGAGAGGACGCGAGCGAGGGTGGTGATGGCTGAGGTGCCAAGGCCGGTCAGCTGAAGGAGCGCCCAGCCCAGGGCAGGGTTCAGAGCGCTCAGGATCGCGCCGGCGCCTCCTATGACGATCATCGCGGGGAGGAGCGGAAGCACGAGCGCGTTGGCGATGGGGCCGGCGATGGAGATCACGCCGAACGTCCCGGCCATGATCGGGGTCGTGGCCAGCTGCGCGGCCACGGTCACGGCGAACGGTTCCGCGATCAGTCGAGGGCCCGGCACTCGCGACGCAATCGGGGCGGCGAGCAGCAGGATCCCCGCGGTGCCGAGAAACGACAGCTGAAAGCCGGGATCCTCGACAAGTTGCGGATCAAGCCCGAGCATGAGCGCCGCGGCAAGAGCGAGCATCGGTATGGGATCGGTCCGTCGTGCGCCCGACGATGCGAGCATCGCGGCGCCGGCCATGAGAGCACTCCGGATGGCCGCGGGCCCAGCACCGCTGATGAGCACGTACGCGACCACCACCGGCAAGACGACCAGAAGCGTTCTCCGTCTTGACCATTCGAACCCTCGAGCCACGGCGCTGACCAGGCCGATGACGAGAACCACCTTTAAACCGGAAACCACAACGATATGAATGAGGCCGGCGTCCTGGAGGGGAGCGCGGACGTCGGCAGGCAGGGGCTCGTGGATGCCGAAGGCGATACCCAGGATCAGCGCCGCGGCCGGCTCCGGAATTGCACCGTTGACGGCGGTGAGCAGTTGCTCTTGAGCCCAGGCGATCGCGCGCGCCGGCGACGGACCTCCGGCGGCGAGGACGAATACCTGCGGCGAAGTCGCCATCGCCTGAACATCCTCGCGTTCGAGTGTCTGGGCCGAATTAGCGCCCGGACGCCGGTCCAGGAGACGAAGACCCGCCGCGTCGATCTCGACATGGTCGCCCGGAGACAGCGCCGGGATCAACGGACCGCTGACCAGGACCCCGCCCGAGACGTTCTCATCGGTATCGGCGTCCGAAAGGTGCCCAGCGTCCACGATGGCGGTCGACCCACTCCCCGGATCCGAGCTCCGCACGGTGCCCAGGATCACCATGGGCCGGACCCCGAAGTGGCCGTTGACGGACCCGGGCCCCGGCATGACCACGGCTGACGACCCGCGGAGCACGCCGAGCGCCACGGCGGCGCCGACCAGGCCGACAGGAACGAGGTGGTGCGGAGCGATCGCGGCGCAGATCACCAGGCATGCAGCGGAGGCACAGAACACCGAGACAATCGATGCGCTCGACGGCGAAGCCGCGAACCCGACGCCACACCCGAGCGCGAAACCCGCCCAGATCAAGGATGCCCAGCGGCCCGTTCGCGAGCCGGCCAGGCGGCTCATTGCTGGGGGAGCACGACGCGGAGGTAATGCTCGAGACCGGTGACCGTCGCTGAGTCGACGCCCAGGTCGGCGTGGAGCTGGCTCATCGAAGTGAACGGACCCCATTCGTCGCGGTACTGGACGATCTCCCCGGCGAGCCCCGGCGGCATGCCCGGCACGGCGTCGAGGTCTGCCTCCGCGGCGGTGTTGATATCGAGCTTGGCCGCGGTGGTCCCCGCCTTCATGAACGGGACGTTGACTTGGCGACCGTCATTCACCCGCTGCGCCATGTTGGGCAGGTGGCCGGGGTCCGCAAGCGTCGTGACGCCGCCGGCCGCCGCGATCGCATCCGCGACCCGCGCGTCGGGACTCAACTCGTAGAGGCCCGGATGGGCGACCGCTCCGCTGACGAA
>CABECQ010000067.1_pt1 | contig 31105 bp, 24 predicted proteins | sample 3132861 | NCBI WGS metagenome assembly CABECQ01 (sample SAMEA5534327, study PRJEB31848) | metagenome | biome: tundra; feature: field; material: soil | place: USA | collected 2013-05 | depth 0.15 m | reverse complement strand
GCCGCGCACCTCGCTGCCGACCACTTTCCTGGCCGCGTCCTGCGGCGCCGGCCTCGGCATCGTGACCTTCGTCCTCTGCGCCTTGCTCCATGCCGCGGGCGCCACCGCAGCAGCGGCGCTCCTCGCCGAGGCGGCGCTGCTCATCGCTCTGGCCTGCGTCGCGGCCTTCGCACTCTTCGACGGGAACACGCGTCTCCGCGGCGCGCGAGTGCCGATCAACCGGGCTCTGCCCCCGGCCTGGTGGCCCCGCGAACCCGATTCGGTCTCGCTGCTGGCCGCCTGTGTCGGAGCGCCACTGGTTATCGGCGCGGGAGCGGCAGTCCTGCTCTTCCGCTGACCAACGGGCTGCGTTCAGCAGCCGGTCAGCTGTGCGATCCCCCAGCGAGCGGCCTCACGCACCACCTCGTCCGGGTCGGATGCGGCACTGCGCTGCAGCGCCGGGAGCGCCCTGTCATCCCCGGCATTCCCGAGCGCGATCGCGCAGTTCCGCGCCAACCCGGCGCGTCCCGTACGAGCGACCGCCGTGGCCCGAAAACGGGCCGTGAACTCGGCATCGGTGAGCTCCAGGCACTCTATAAGGTCAGGGTGGGGCACCGGACCATGCACAGTGCTCGCGGTCGCGACGTCAAGCGGTTGCGGCGCAAGGCGGTGGTTGATCGGACACGCCTCCTGACAGAGGTCGCAACCGAACGCCCAGGTTCCCATCAGAGATCGTAATTCGTCAGGAATCGGACCCCGGTGCTCGATGGTCAGGTAGGAGATGCAACGCCGGGCGTCGATGACGCCGGGCGCGACGATCGCCCCGGTCGGACAGGATGGAATGCATGCGGTGCACCGGCCGCACCCTCGACGCGATGGGACGTCGACCGGCAGCGACACCGACACGGCGATGGACGCGAGAAGCACGTACGAGCCCGCCGCGAGCGTGATCACCGAGGCGTGCTTTCCCGCGAATCCGACACCGGCTCGCTCGGCGATGGCGCGATCCAGGGCCCACCCGTGATCCACGAAACGCTTTGCTCTGACGCCCTCGACCCGCTCGCCGAGCCACTCCACCAATCCGTCGCAACGCTCCGCGAGGAGGTCATGGTAGTCGACGGTACGGCCGCCGTCCCGGGTGCACGCGTAGGCCGAGAATCGACCCCGCACCGTGGCGTCGCTGATGTCGTCAATCGGAGGCTCCGACGCGGCGGGTTGATACGGCCACGCGAGCGCGATGATCGACCTCGCCCACGGGTAGCGACCACCGATGTCCGCCGACGCCTCAACGCGGTCGCGGGTGTACCAGGACATCCCGTCCATGCGGCCGGCGTCGATGGCGGCGAGGGCCTGGGTGCGCGCTTCGGTGAACGGGAGCACCGAGGTGACACCGCAGGCGGCGAATCCGACGTGGCTCGCCCGTTCCCGCAGATCCGCCTTGATGCCTGCCATGTCCATCGCCGGCTACCTCCTTCGACGATGGTCGCACGGGCCGCACACCGTACGATCGAGGCGTGAACGGCCCCGCCGGCGGCGCTCGTCTGCCACGCCTGCTCTGCATCATGGGATCCGGGGAGACCACCCCGACGATGGTGTCGGTGCACGCCGATCTGCTCTCACGCCTCGGACCGCGGCCGGTGCCCGCCGTCCTGCTCGACACCCCGTTTGGGTTCCAGGAGAACGCGGCGGACATCAGCGAGCGCACCCTCGTCTACTTTCGCGACCGCGTCGGGTTTCCGATCAGCGTGGCCACGTTTCGCAATCGCGAGCTGGCGTCGGCGCTCGAGTACGAGACCATGCTCGCCCGCGTCGCCGAAGCGCGCTACGTGTTCGCCGGCCCGGGCAGTCCGAGCTACGCCCTCCGTCAGTGGCTCGGCACCGCGGTTCCAGACCTGCTCGCCGCCAAGCTGCGGGATGGCGGCTGCGTGACCTTCGCGAGCGCGGCCGCGGTCGGGCTCGGCGTGTGCTCGCTCCCGGTCTACGAGGTGTACAAGGTTGGCGAGGAGCCGCGATGGCTGGACGGCCTCGACCTGCTCAGCGTCACCGGCCTTCGTGCCGCGGTCGTCCCGCACTACAACAACGCCGAGGGCGGGACGCACGACACCCGCTACTGCTATATGGGCGAGCGCCGGCTGCGCATGCTCGAGGACCTGCTCCCGGACGGCGTCGACATCCTCGGTGTCGACGAGCACACCGCGGCCATCTTCGACATCGATGCGGGAACCGTCAGCATCCGCGGGCGCGGTGGATTGACCTGGCGCCGCAAGGGCGTCTCCCAACGATTCGAGAACGGCACGACCGTGCCGGTGAGCGCACTCGGCGCCGGCCTGGTCATCGCTGGGGGAGGTGCGCCGGCCATTGCCGCCTCCGAAAACGGCGCCGAACCCGACGCGCTTCCGGCCGCCGGTGTCTCACCGTTTCTCGAGGAGGTCAACCGCCAGTCGGGGGCCGCCGAGACGGCGCTCGCCTCACGCGACGTCGACGGCGCAGTCAGCGCTGTCCTGGCGATCGACTCGCAGATCCACGAATGGTCCGCGGACACGCTCGACTCGGACGAGCAGGATCGTGCGCGCGAGACCCTCCGTCGGTACGTGGTGCGCCTTGGCGACCTCGCCCGTAACGGCGCTGCCGATCCGCGCGACCAGGTCGGCCCCGTGGTTGAGCGGATTCTCAGCCTGCGCGTCGAGATGCGCGGGGCGGGGGAATACGCGCTCGCCGACAGGTTGCGCGACCTGCTGGTGGATGCAGGTATCGAGGTGCACGACAACCCGGCGGGTTCCACCTGGGAGCTTGTCGCCGCGCCGACCGGCTGACCGCGAGGGCCGTCAGGCCGTCGCCTCACCTCGGGCTTCGTGGTCGACGGCCATCTCGCGCGGGCGGCCGAGCCAGTAGCCCTGGCCGGCGGTGACCCCGAGTGCGATGAGACGGTCCGCCGTCTCCTCGTCCTCGATTCCCTCGGCGATGACCGTGGATCCCGAGCTGCGTGCATACGCGACCGTCGCCTCGATGACCGCGCGGGCGCCGCGCTCGTCGCAGGCCTGGGTGATGCTCTTGGCAACCTTGACGAACTCAGGGACAGCAGCGGCGAGCAACTCCAGCGTGGAGTGACCCTCGCCGATGTCGTCAAGGGCGAACTGGAAGCCATGCTCCCGATAGCTGGCGAGCACCAATCGGAGTCGCTGCTGGTCGGCGATCGATTCGCGCTCGGTGATCTCGAGGACGATCGTCTCGGGCTCACGCTCGGCCCACCGGGCGAGCAGGAGCATGTGGTCGACGGGGTGGAGGGGATCGAGCAACATCGCGGCCGAAACATTGAGAAAGAGCGGATCCGACCCGGGCAGGCTCGACGCCGCCGATATGGCGATCCGTCTGCAGATCCAGTCGATCTCCTTGGTGACGCCGCGACGGTGCGCCAGTGCGAACACATCCTCGACCCCGTCGACGGGATCACGGAGCCCCGGGACGCGCGCGAGCGCCTCCCATCCGATCGTGCGGTGGTCGTTCAGGAGCACGATCGGCTGGAACATCGCCTGGAGCACGCGCCGCTTGCTGAGAATCGCGTCGAGCATCTCGCCGGCGTCGCCGCCTCCACGCACGAGGCTCGGCATCGACCGATCTCCAGCGATCACGACACGGTCGCGGCCGTCCTTCTTCGCCTTCGACAATGCCTCGTCGGCGGCCAGCCAGAGTGCATGCACGCCGCCACCTCCGGCTGAAACCCCAGCGCTGATGCGTGCCTTGCCGTGGGGCAGCGCGACGCCGTGGAGCGAGACACGCATCCGCTCGGCGATCGCCACCGCCTCGGCTTCGGTTGTTGCGTCCATGATTGACACGAACTCATCGCCGCCGATCCTGAGGAGCTGGTCGCCGGCGCGAAGCTGGGCGCGCAGGGTTCGGGCGACCTCGATGAGCAGCATGTCGCCGGCCTCGTGGCCGAACTCGTCGTTGATGGGCTTGAGGTGGTCGACGTCGATCGCGATGACCGCGGTCGCGCCGGTCAATTCCCCGAGACGCTCCTCGAATGCGCGCCGGTTGCCAACCTTGGTCAGTGGATCGGTGGTGGCGTGCAGCGCTTTCTCCTCGAAGAGACCGGCACGCGCGACGGCCACCGCGGCCTCGTCGGCGATTGCCTGGACGACGGTGAGATCGTCGACATCCCAGGCACCGCGGCGCGCATGGGAGATGAGGACGAGCACGCCGATCACACGTCCGCCGGCAGCACGAAGCGGGGCTGCGACGACGCTTCTCGAGCGCCGGCCATCACCGAGACTCTCGAGTTCCTCGAGGCGCGCATGCGGCATCGCCGCATACGCCTGCTTGATATCGCGGGGAGTCCGGAGCAGGCACGCATCGCCGGTGAGGTACACCCGGCCGATGACGCCGCCTCCCGGCGCCATGATGACCGTCGGTCCACTCGCCAGAGTCACTCCTGCGGGACCGAGGATCAGGGGCAGCGTCGCCAGGCCGCCGGCGCCGGCGTCGAAGAGCAGGACGCGTCCCCAGGTCGCGTCCGGGTAGGTTTCGTGGCAGCCACCGAGGACGGCCGCCGCGACCTCGCTCGAGTCCGTCGTCAACCCCAGCCGGCGTGCCACGTCGGCAACGGCTCGCAACCTTCGCGTCTGCGCCTGGTAATGGCGGTCGGTCAGCGACCAGTTGGAATAGGCAAGGATGACCACGCCCACCAGGAGTGCTTCGATCTGAATGAGCTGGTTGGTTCCGTACACGGGGATCAGCCCGCCCCACCACCAGACAGCGGCGAGCCCGGCGCATGACGCCACGAGGATGGTCCAGAGCGCCGGGGCACGAGCCGATGGGTCGACCGTCAACAGCACAGCGACGAAGCCGAGCACGATGAGCGGCACGGGGTGGGTCAACCGTGGTGCGGAGAGGCCGAGGACGAGCGTGCACAACCCGACACTGGTGAGTCCGTGCACGAGAGCGACGACCGAGGCGTTGACGCGGGCGGCACGACGTAACCGAATCGTGATCTCGAGCATCACCGATGCGACCACCACGACCTCGGCCTCGACGAGCCAGATCCGTGGCGGGAGCGAGGAATCCACGAGTTGCCAGCACGTGATGCCGAGCAGTACCGCCGTCGCGAATATTGGCAGCCAGCGCCGAGCGGCGCTCTCGTTTCGCATAACCCTCTCGAGACAAGAGCCTAGAGGCAGAGATGCCGAGAGAATTGGGCGTGACAGCCTTGTATCCGGTTCCTCAGAGGTCAGGGGTTTTGCACGGATAGCGATCCGGTGAGCGCCTGGCCGACGGTCTGCTTGCCGTTCATCGGCGACAGGACGAGTTGAGCGGCACCCGGAGTCCCGGCCTGGAAGAACAGCTGCACCGGGGCGCTCGACTGGCTCGTCAGCTCACCACCGCACGCCTTCCATGTTCCTTGCTGGTCGACGAACGGCTCCTTGTCGATGTTCTGAAAGATGACATCAACCGGCGTCAGCGGACCGGACACCAGTGCTCCGACGCAGAGCTGGCCGATGACCGGGTCACCGACGTTGTCGATGGAAACGTCCACCTCGAGGCGCTGGTCCGCGGTCGCAGTGGCCGGGATCACGCCGCTGATATCCGCCATGGCAGGGCCTGCGGTCGCGAAGAGCGGCGTGATCACTCCGAGGAAGAGACCGAGGAGCACGACCCCGACCACGACCAGGAAGACCGTTCGAGGGTTGTTCTTGAACCAGCGCTTGATGGAACCCAACTCGCGCGAATCAGATCGTCGCCGGGGGCTGGTACTCGCCGAAGACGGCCCGCAGGGCCCCGCAGATCTCCCCGAGCGTCGCCTCCGCACGCACGGCGTCGAGGATGCGCGGCATCAGCGTCGCGTCCGACGTCGCGGCCTGCTTGACCGATGCGAGCGCCACGTCGACAGCTCGCCGGTCGCGCCGGGCGCGATGCGCCGCGAGTCGCGCGGCCTGCTCGGCCATGGCGCGTTCATCAGGGCGGAAGAGCAGTGGGGCTCCACCCTCCTCGGTCTCGGTGTACCGGTTGACGCCGACAATGACCTTATCTCCGACCGCGATCGCGCGCTCGGTGCGGTACGCCTCGTCCTGGATGAGCTGCTGCATCCATCCGGTCTCGATGCACGCGACCGCGCCGCCGCGCTCGTCGATCTCGTCGAGGAGCCTGCGAGCCTCACGTTCGAGCTCGTCGGTGAGCCATTCGACGTAGTACGAACCACCCAGCGGGTCGACCGTGTTGGTCACGCCGGTCTCCTCGGCGATGATCTGCTGCGTCCGCACGGCGATGCGCTGCGCCTTCTCGGTCGGGATGGAGAGCGCCTCGTCGTAGCAGGACAGCGCGAGCGACTGAACACCACCGAGCACCGCCGCGAGTGCCTCGATGGCGGCTCGGACGATGTTGTTCTCCGGCTGCTGCGCGGTGAGTGTCGAACCGCCCGTCTGCGTGTGCGTGCGCAGCATGAGCGAGCGCGGGTCGCGCGCGTGAAATCGTTCGGCCATGGTTCGCGACCAGAGGCGTCGCAGGGCTCTGTACTTGGCGATCTCCTCGAAGAAATCGATGTGGGTGTTGAAGATCCAGGAGAGCTTGGGCGCGAAGTCGTCCACGCCGATGCCGCGTTCGATCGATGCCTGCACGTAGGCACACGCGTTGGCGATGGCGAACGCCATCTCCTGTGCGGCGGTACTTCCCGCCTCGCGGATGTGGTACCCGGAGAGCGAGATCGGGTTGAACTTGGGCGTGTTGCTCGTGCACCAGACGATCAGATCGGCGGCCAGGCGCAGTGAGGGACGCGGTGGATAGATGAAGGTTCCGCGAGCGACGTACTCCTTGAGCACGTCGTTCTGGACCGTCCCCATGATCGATGCCGCGTCGAGGCCCTGACGCTCCGCGGCGACGACGTACATCGCCACCAGCACCGGCGCCGGTGCGTTGATGGTCATCGAGGTGCTCACCGCGCTGAGCGGGATGCCCTCGAACAGGTCCTCCATGTCGCGCACCGAGTCGATGGCGACGCCGACCTGCCCGACCTCGCCGGTGCTGCGCGGATCATCGCTGTCGAGGCCCATCTGGGTCGGCAGGTCGAAGGCCACGGAGAGCCCCGGCTGTCCTTGGGCAAGCAGGTAGCGGAAACGTGCGTTGGCATCGCTCGCGGTGCCGTAGCCCGCGTACTGGCGGATGCTCCAGAGGCGCCCGCGATACATGGTCGGCTGGATGCCGCGCGTGAAGGGCGGCACCCCGGGGAAGCCCTCCTGGCGAAGCGGGTCGTGGGCGTTGAGATCGGCCGGGGTGTAGAGCGGGTCCACGGGAATGCCGCTCCCAGTCCCGAACGGATCCTTGCGCTCCCCCCGCGCCCGCGCCGGCTCGAGAACCGTGTCCTGCCACTCGAGAAGCGCCTCGATGAAGTCCGGTTCTCCTCCTTCCACCGTGACGGACGACAACGCATCCGGTTCGGCGACCATCGCCGCAGCATATCGCTGTGTCACGAGCGCGCGAACTCGGCGGCCAGTGTCCGGAACCTGTGCAACACTCGCCCGCGATGGCACTTCCGGTGACCACGTTGCTCGTCGAGGACTCCGCTGCCGGGCTGGCAGCGGGTGGATGGCGATACACGCAGCGGCAGCTGTACTACGCGACCTGCGCTCGCGCCGAGACCACTCCCTCCAACGCCACCTCGAACGGCGAGATCGGTCTCGGCGTACTGATGATCCTCATCGGGTTGATCTTCATCGGGATCAAGGTCGTCTTCGCGCTCTTCGTGACGCTCGGAGTCGCGCTTATCCTCACCGGCATCCTCGGGCGAATGCGCCGCCCCAGGCTCACCGGGCGCCTGCTCGCGCTCTCATTTGACGAGTTCCGGAGTCGCTTCGGGTCACTCGAGCCGGATGGCTTGATTCCTCCGGACACCGCTCCGGTTGGGTCGGAAGGCCCCGCGGCGGCGACCTCCATCGTCACCGACTCGGCTGAAACTGCAGCGATGATCGCCGCCAACGCCGGGCGCGCGGAGCTTGGCGCGGTCGAGGTGGTCGTGGCCGGTGATGCCTGGACGCCGCGCGCGGGGACCGCCGTGATCGTGTTCCACGATGCCTCCCCGCGTGGCTGCGCGCTGGTGCAGGACCTTCGCGATTCGGGTGTCGAGGCGGTCGACGGTGGGCTGCGGCCGCGGGACGTCGACGGGCCGGCACATCAGGTGATCGAAGGCGCCCCGGCACGCCTGCCCCGCGATCTCGGCATGCTCCTGGAGCCCGCCGAGATCGACTGGCTGCTCAGCGGCCGGCGCGTCGAGGTGGCCACGCTGCCGCCGGAGATCGCCCTGGATCGGGTTCGTGCCGCGATCAGCCGGCTTGAGCCCCTTCACGGCGGTGCCCCTCAGCCAGCTCGCTGAGTATCTCGGGGGCCACCTCGCTACCGTTTGCGGCCGCAACCTTGCACGGCGTCAACGCGCGGAGCGTCGCGGTTCGCCGTCCGCCCTCGAGCAGTGCACGCTCGCCCAGGACGGCGCCCGGTCCGACATTGGCCACTGACGCTCCGTCAACTTCGACCGACAGCACCCCATCCAGGAGCACGTACATGTCGCTCCCCAGGTCGCCCCGGTTCACGAGCGTCGCGCCCTGCTTGACCGTTTGGATACGCGGTTTGACCCCGCCTCGCATGATGCGCGTCGACAGCTGGCGCTCCAGCGCTGTCTCCACCTCGGTGACCAGCGCCGGCGAATCCTCGTCGCCCCACGGGGTATGAGACCCGAAGGCGTGCTGGTACCAGCTCTTGAAGTCAACCAGCCCCGACTTCTGGGTCAGGTTCTGGTCGCGGTCGTACACCCAGTGGCGCGGGAATGGACTTGCGCCGGTCAGCTCGTGTGTCCGCGTTCCGTCGGCGTGGAGCGTCAGGGTGAGAGTCGTCCATGCGAGCGGGGCGGCGATCTGGACGAAGGGAGGTCGATTCACCCTGCGAGGTGCCGGGACTCCGGTCCGTCCACCGCAGGTCTGGGTGAAGCGTACCCAGCCCTCGCCGACCACGGGCGCCGGGCGTTTGTCTGGAAAGGCAACCGCCGCGAAGGTCATGCCACGGCCACCGAGGGTGATCGTCGTCGACCCGATCTGCCCGCCGCCCGCCTGCCCGTGGCCGACGATGTGGCCGTCGACGACATCGATCCACGCCGTGAGCTGGTTGGCGAAGCGGAAGCGATCCGCGGCCTGCAGTGCGTCGAGCGACTCGACGTGATCCGGGGGCGGATCGTCGTAGTGGGCAAGGCCCATTTCGAATGGGACCTTGGTGACGCCCTGGACAGCCTCGGATGGGATCCACGAGATCGACGTGACCGCTGATTCGATGCGCATCTTCGTACCTCCGTGCCGCCGATCATCGCTGCTGGCAGATGCGTGGTCGAGGGTGCACAGACCACAGGTTCCGGTGAGGGACACCCCCTCAGACCGTGGTGGCAGCCCCATTTCGACATTCGCGGCAGTGACTACAGTGGGTCCATGCCACTTGAGCCGTCGATCCGCGTCGTGCTGGCGGACGACAATCTCATCGTCCGGGAGGGGGTTCGCGCCCTGCTCTCCATCTCAGGCGACGTCGAAGTGGTCGGCGTGGCGGGTGATTACGACGAGCTCCTTGCCGGAGCCGCCGAGCACCTGCCCCAGGTGGTGGTCACCGATATCCGGATGCCACCCAACTTCACGGACGAAGGAATCCGCGCCGCGCGGATCGTCCGCAAACAGCATCCGGGGACCGGGATCGTGATCCTGTCCCAGTACGACGAGCCCGAATACGCGATCTCCTTACTCAGCGAGGGCGCGGCCGGCTACGCGTACCTGCTCAAGGATCGTGTCGCCGAGGGCGATCAGCTGGCGCGGGCGGTGCGTGAGGTGAGCACCGGAGGTTCGATGCTCGACCCACGCATCGTCGATGCGCTCACCCGACCCGTTAGCGACGCGGGTGGTTTGAACGACGTCGAGGAGCGGCTGCTGCGCATGGTCGCGGAGGGCAAGCCCATCAAGGCGATCGCGGCGTCATTGCACGCGACCCCGACATCGGTTGCCGACGACATCGAGCAACTCTTTCTCAAGCTCGCGCAGCAGGCGAGCGCCGGCACGCAGGGCGCTCTCGAGCGGTTGCGCCTGCTCCACAAGGTGATCATCGACCGCGAGGAGCAGGGAGAGAGTCTGAGCCGGATGCTGCCCGGAGGGATTGCGCAGCAGATGCGCGAGAACGGCGTCGAGCCGGGAAGGACCGAGCGGCTCACGGTCACGGTGCTGATGTCCGACATTCGTGCCTACTCGACGATTGCCGAGAAGTCCGATCCCTCGGTGCTTGCCGGCCAGCTCAACGAGCATCGTGCGGCGATGAATCACGCAGTGCTCGCCGAAGGCGGAACCGTGATGCAGTTTGTGGGTGACGCGGTGATGGCGGTGTTCGGTGCGCCATTTCCCCAGCCGGACCACGCACAACGTTCGCTGTCGGCGGCACTCGCAATGCACGCTGCGCAGGAATCGGTCAACGAGCGCTGGATGGTAAGGAACCTCCCACCGTTCCTTCTCGGCATCGGCCTCTCGACAGGTGATGTTGCGGCTGCTCTGCTCGGTTCCGAAGAGCGGCTGGAGTATTCACTCGTCGGTGACGCGGTCAACCTGGCGCAGCGCCTTCAGCAGTGGGGTGAGGGTGGGCAGACGGTGCTGAGTGAGCCGACCTACGAAGCGCTGGACGAGAAACCCGACGCCGAGCGGATCGAACCCGCGCTGGTCAAGGGGCGCGAGACGCCGGTCGGCGCATATCGGCTGGGCTCGGCGACGGCATGACCGCCGTCGCGACTCGGCTGGGGGCACTCGCGTCGTGAGTCAGCGCCTCGCCTCGCGGTTGGCGTGGGGGATGGGCCTTCTCTGCGCGGCGTGCGTCGTGGCCAGCCTGGTGCTGCTCGTCCTGGACTGGAAGGCGATCGACTCGCCATACACATCGCAAGCCCCGTGGATCGCGAATGCGATCATTGTCGGAGCACTTGGCGTCCTGATTGTCACTCGTCGCGCCAGGAATCCGATCGGCTGGTTGCTGTTGGCAATCGGACTCGGGAACGCGACCAACGTGCTGGCGTACTTCATCGCTATTCACGGGCTGCTCGCTGGCGCGTCCGCAAATAGTTGGGTCGAGTGGCCCACATGGTTCTACAGCCAGACCGGGGGAATTGGCGCGTTCTTGCTCGTCTTCCTGGTCTTCTTCTTCCCAAATGGCAAGTTGCCGACCCCGAGGTGGAGGTGGGTGGCATGGGCCTCGTTTGCGGCCTCGTTGGTGCTCGCTGCGGGATCGATGATCTCCCCCGCCACAACACAGTTGTCTCCGCGACTTCCCAACATCCCTAACCCGATCGTCGTGCCGGCGCTTGGCGGATTGACCAACGGGGCCATTTTCACCATTGCGCCTCTCGTGCTCATCGTCGTTGCGTTGACTGCGATCGTGGTGCGCTTGCGCAAGTCTCGGGATATCGAGCGAAGCCAGTTACGGTGGTTCACGTACGTGGCTGTCGCGTCCCTCATCGCGGTCGTGGCCGGGTATGCGGTTGCGTCTGTCAACGCTTCGCTCGGGAACGATCTGAGCGGTGGCGGATTCGCTTTTGGGCTTGCTCTGGCTATTCCGGCAACGATCGGGCTGGCGGTGATGCGGTACGGCCTGTACGACCTCGACGTGTTCATCAGCCGCGCGCTCGTGTACGGGTCGCTGGCGGTGTTCATCACCGCGGTGTACGTGGGCATCGCAGTTGGGATCGGCACGCTGGTAGGGAGCGGTGGCAAGCCGAATCTCGCGCTCTCGATCCTGGCCACAGCGATCGTGGCGATAGGTTTCCAGCCGGTGCGCGAGCGGGTGCAGAAGGTGGCCAACCGTGTTGTCTACGGCAAACGTGCGACGCCGTATGAGGTATTGAGCCAGTTCTCGGGGCGCGTTGCTGACACATATGCCGCCGACGAGGTGCTGCCGCGCATGGCTCGGGTCCTCCAGGAGGGAACCGGCGCCGAGTCGGCGACGGTGTGGTTGCGAGGGACGACCGAACTGCGTGCGGCAGCGACCTTTCCCGACACGATGGCGACCCATGAGGTGGTCGCGATGACCGACGGCAGCCTGCCGTCACTGGGCGACGCAACCCGGGCAGTGGAGGTGCGCCATCAGGGTGAGTTGCTCGGCGCATTGAGCGTCACCAAGCGCAGAGGCGAGGCACTGACACCGATCGAGCAGAAGCTGGTGGACGACCTCGCCCACCAGGCAGGTCTGGTGCTCAAGAACGTCGGTCTCAGCGCCGACCTGCTCGCCCGGCTTGAGGAGCTGCGCGCCTCGCGGCAACGGTTGGTACAGGCGCAGGACCTGGAACGCCGGCGCCTGGAACGCAACCTCCACGACGGGGCGCAACAACACCTCGTTGCCCTGAAGGTGAAGCTGGGGTTGGCTGAGATGCTCCTCGGCCGCGACCCGGTGAAAGCGGCTGCGACGCTGCAGCAACTCAAGGGCGATGCCGACGAAGCGTTGGAGACATTGCGTGACCTGGCCCGAGGGATCTACCCGCCACTGCTCGCCGACAAGGGGCTTGTGGTGGCGCTGCAATCGCAGGCACGCAAGGCCACGGTTCCCGTCACGGTCGAAGCCGAAGGAGTCGAGCGCTACCCCCAGGACATCGAGGCGACGGTGTATTTCTGCGTGCTCGAAGCGCTACAAAACGTGCAGAAATACGCGGGCGCAACCGCGGTCGTGGTGAGGCTACGCGATGGCGCTGGGTCGCTGAATTTCGAGGTAGCCGACGACGGAAGAGGCTTCGACACAGCGACCGCGAAGAAGGGCGCCGGGCTGACCAATATGAGCGACCGCGTGGCTGCCCTGGCCGGATCTGTGGAGGTGACGTCGCGAGCAGGCGCCGGAACGCAAATTCGGGGCAGCGTACCGGTGCCGGCTGCGGTGGTGGCAGCGTGAGCGATCGCGCAGCGGTGAGGCTTGCGTGGGGCATCGGTACGCTCTGCATCGCAGCGGTGGGCGTCAGCCTGGTGCTCGTCGCACTCGACTGGCGGGTGATCAAATCGCCGGACACCGCGCTGCTCTCGAGCTTCCTCAGCGCGGTCGTCGTGGCGCCGCTCGGGCTGTTGATCGTCAACCGCCGTCCCCATCACGCAATCGGATGGCTGCTCCTCACGGTGGCGGCGGTGCAGGCAGTCAGCCTCGTGACCACGTTCAGCGCAATCAGGGGTCTGCTCAGTGGTGCGGCCATGACGAGTTGGGTCGAATGGCCTGCGTGGCTGGGGGGCTGGACGTCCTTCCTGAGTTTGTGCATGCTGATCGTCGTCGCGCTGCTCTTTCCGGATGGAGCCTTGCCCAGCAGGCGGTGGCGTTGGATCGGTCGCGCCGTGGTCGCGTATTTCGCCGTCATTCTGATCCTGAGCATGTTCAGCGGAGGCACGACTCAGCTGGCATCGAGTTTGCCGAGCACTCCGGCGCCGTTCGCCTTTGCGCCACTGAGCGGTCTCAGCAGTGGAACCGGAAGCACTCCGCTGGACGTGCTGTGGTTGGGGTTGCCTCTGGTGATCGGGGCTACAGCGGTGGCGTTGATCGTCCGGCTGCGGCGAGCGAGTGGGCTGGAACGCCAGCAGCTGAAGTGGTTCGTGTACATGACCGGCGTGCTCGCCGTCATGGTCGTCCTCTCATACCTTCTCAGCAACGTCCGGCCCGCGTGGATTGCGGCAGTCAGCGGCGAGTCGCTGACGTATGGGTTCCTCGTCGTGCTGCCGGTCACCATCGGCGTGGCGATAATCGGCTACGGCCTGTACGACATCGATGTGTTCGTCAGCCGCGCCCTGGTGTACAGCTCGCTGGCGGTGTTCATCACCGCCGTGTACGTGGGCATCGCGGTGGGGATCGGGACGCTGGTGGGGAGTGGCGGAAAGCCCAACCTTGCGCTATCGATCCTCGCGACGGCCATCGTGGCAATCGGGTTCCAGCCGGTGCGCGAGCGCGTGCAGAAGGTGGCGAACCGACTTGTGTACGGAAAGCGAGCGACACCCTACGAGGTGCTGAGTGAGTTCTCCGGCCGGGTGGCAGAGACATATGCCGCCGATGAAGTGCTGCCCCGTATGTCCCGCGTTCTGCAGGAGGGGACGGGTGCCGAGTCGGCGACCGTGTGGTTGCGAGGAATCGGCGAGCTGCGTCCCGCGTCGACGTACCCGGACAGCCTGGCGATCCGATCACCGTTGCCGATGCGCAACGGAACGCTGCCGGCTCTCGGCGACGCCACCAGGGCGGTTGAGGTGCGCCACCAGGGCGAGTTGCTCGGGGCGTTGAGCGTGACCAAGCGTCGCGGGGAGAGCCTGACGCCGATCGAAGAGAAACTCGTCGATGACCTTGCCCACCAGGCGGGCCTCGTGCTCAAGAACGTCGGTCTCAGTGCGGACCTCCAGGTCAGGCTCGACGAGCTCAGGGCGTCACGGCAACGGCTGGTGCAGGCGCAGGATCTCGAGCGCCGCCGGCTGGAACGCAATCTGCACGACGGTGCTCAGCAACACCTCGTCGCGCTCAAGGTGAAGCTGGGCCTTGCCGAGATGCTCCTGGATCGCGATCCCGCGAAGGCCATGGCGACGCTGGAACAGCTCAAGGGCGACGCCGACGAGGCGCTCGAGACGTTGCGTGACCTGGCGCGCGGAATCTACCCGCCGCTCCTCGCCGAAAAGGGGCTGGTGGTGGCGCTGGAATCGCAGGCGCGCAAGGCGATCGTCCCCGTGAGTGTGCGCGCTGATGGCGTGCGGCGTTACTCGCAGGATGTCGAGGCGACCGTGTACTTCTGCGTGCTGGAGGCCTTGCAGAATGTGCAGAAGTACGCGCGGGCATCACACGTCGAAGTGCGGCTCCACGGGAGTGGCGAGGGCCTGACCTTCGAGGTAAGCGACGATGGCATCGGGTTCGACACCGCGATCGCGAAGAAGGGAGCGGGTTTGGTCAACATGGCCGATCGTCTTGACGCACTCGGCGGTGCGCTCGACGTGACGTCACGGCCGAGCGCTGGAACCACCATCAGCGGCACGTTGTACATCGATATCGTGTCTTTGGTGACGGTCTGATGTCTGCTGTCGCGACGCCGCACATCGAACCCTCGTTCGGTCGGCGGCTCGCAAGGCCGGCAACGGCGTGGGTAATGCTCGCCCTCATTGTGTCGATGTTCGTGGCTTTCGGAGTTGTTTTCTACTCTCCGCTCACGCCGCCGGCATTGTTTCGAGCCACCGGTGCCCTGAGCGCTGCGTTCGTATTCCCCTTTTGCGCGTTCGCGATCGTGGGCGCCGTCATCGCAATGCGCAGACCCGCCAACCCGGTGGGATGGCTGTGTATGGGCGGATCGGCAGTCCTCGCCGTCGGGTCGCTCTCAGCGCTCGTGGGCTCGATCCTCTTCGACGCGCACAACGGTCTGGGCGGCTACATCCTGCTGCTCTCGGCCTTCTGGAATGCTCCGGGCGGGAACGTGGCGGTGTTGTTCATCATCATGCTGCTCGTCTTTCCCAACGGCCATTTGCTCTCGCCAAAGCTGCGCTGGCTGACATACGCCGTGATGGGAGTGGGACTGTCGGGGCTCATCTTGTGTGTCATCAATCCGACTCCCGGCACGCTGGGCGTTGTCTCGAACCCCCAAGCCGGTGTCCCCGCTCCGGTGAGTGTCATGGCCATTCCCGGTGCAGCGCCGCTGGTGAATACACTGGGCAATGTCTGGGGCCTGCTCTCGAATGTGTTCAGCGCAGCCGCCATCGTCGCCGTCTTCCTGCGCCTTCGCGGCGCGGATTCCGACACGCGCCACCAGATCAAATGGGTCGCCTCGGCGGCCCTGTTCCTGGTGGTGACGATCCTTCTCATCAACTTCCTTCCGAACGCGGTCTTTGCCAATCCCGGTCCGCTGGTCGGCACAGCCGTCGCATTGCTGGTGTCGGTTGCGGTGTTGGGGGTACCCACAGCGATCGGCGTTGCCGTCCTGAAATACCGCCTCTACGACATCGACGTCATCATCAGTCGCACGCTCGTCTACGCCGTCCTGGCGTCATTCATCACCGCCGTCTACATCGGTATCGCGGTTGGCATCGGCACCCTGGTTGGGAGCGGTGGCCAGCCGAATCTCTGGCTGTCGATCGTCGCGACCATCATCGTTGCGGTTGGGTTCCAGCCCGTTCGCGAGCGTGTCCAGAAGATTGCGAACCGGCTCGTGTATGGGAATCGCGCCACCCCGTACGAGGTGCTCACGGAGTTCTCGGATCAGGTCGCGGAGGCATATGCCGCGGATGAGGTCTTGCCGCGCATGGCACGGGTGCTCCAAGAGGCGACCGGTGCGCAGTCGGCGACTGTCTGGCTCAAGGGTCCGGCAATCCTGCGACCCGCTGCGACGCATCCGGAGGTCGCAACCTCGTCACCTGTCCCACTGTCGATGTCCGGTGGCTCGCTGCCCGAAATCCCGGGCGCGACCACCTCAGTCCCCGTGGAGCATCAGGGCCGCCTGCTCGGTGCGCTGAGCATCGTCAAGCGCAGGGGTGACCCCGTGAGCCCCACCGAGCAGAAGCTCATCGACGACCTCGCGCACCAGGCGGGGTTGGTGTTGAGAAACGTTGGGCTCGCGGCGGAGCTTCGAAACCGCCTCGACGACCTGCGCAGCTCGCGGCAGCGGCTGGTGCGCGCCCAGGACGAAGAACGTCGCCGTCTCGAACGCGATCTCCACGATGGCGCCCAGCAGCACATCGTGGCGCTGAAGGTCAAGCTGGGACTGGCGCAGATGCTCGCTGCCACATCGCCGGAGAGAGCGCGATTGACGGTGGTGCAACTGAAGGCGGATGCCGATGAGGCACTCGAAACCCTGCGTGACCTGGCGCGAGGAATCTACCCGCCGCTGCTTGCCGACAAGGGCCTGGTGGCGGCGCTGGAATCACAGGCTCGAAAAGCGACCATGCCGGTCCACGTGGACGCCGAGGGCGTGGAGCGGTACGCTCAGGACGTGGAGGCGACCGTGTACTTCTGCGTGCTCGAGGCGCTGCAGAACGTGCAGAAGTACGCGAATGCGTCCCGGGTGGTGGTGCGGCTTCGTGGTCAGGAGAGCGGACTGACGTTCGAAGTTGAGGACGACGGCACCGGCTTCGACACCGCCACGGTGACCAGAGGTGCGGGGCTCACCAACATGGTCGATCGGGTGGAGGCCCTCGGCGGCAATGTCGATGTGACCTCGGCGCCTGGCTCCGGAACTCAGGTGTCCGGAAACGTCCCCGCAACGGTTCGCGAGGCGGTCCCCGCCTGACCCCGCGCTAAACCGATGTCGCTGAGGCCCACGCCTCCGCAAGCCGGTCGGGACTGAAGTCCGACTTGGAGATGAACCCGGCGGCGCCCGCTTCGGCGGCCCTGGGCCCGTACTCGTCAGCCTCATAGGTCGACAGGACGAGTACCACCACCGGTTTGGCATTCTCCACGTCGGCGAGGATCTGCCGGGTTGCGTCGAGCCCGCTGATTCCGGGGAGATTCACATCCATGAGGACGAGGTCGGGGCGGAGATCGCGAGCCGAGGTGACCGAGTCCTCCCCGGTCTCGACCTCTCCGACCACCTCGAAGCCGTCGGTGAGCTCGACGACCGTCCGCGCGACGTCGCGGAACGGTGCCTGGTCGTCGACGATCAACACTCGGATACTCATCTCAACATCTCAACATCTGGAACGGTATCCCGATGGCCGAGAAGTGGCAAGCGTACTTGCATCACTTCCGGGGTGATGCAGGCACCCGGCACCTGTTCACCCCTATCCTCATGGCGTGCCGATCCGCGTCGTCCTCGCCGAGGACAATTACCTGCTGCGCGAGGGCATCCGGCAACTGCTCGAGACCTCTGACGAGATCGAGCTGATCGAGAGTTGCGTCGACCTCCCCGGGCTGGAGCGAGCTATCGAGGAGCACAGCCCTGCGGTCGTGATCACCGATATCCGGATGCCACCGACCGGGACCGACGAGGGCCTTCGGGCCGCCGAGCGCCTGCGTGCCGAGCGTCCCGAGGTGGGCGTTGTGGTCCTGAGCCAGTACGCGGAGCCAGAGTACGCACTGGCGCTGCTCGAGAAGGGCGCAAGCGGTCGTGCGTACCTGTTGAAAGAGCGTGTCTCCGACATAGACCAGCTCGTCGGCGCGGTGCGCGAGGTCGCGCGGGGTGGGTCGGTGATCGACCCGCGTGTGGTCGAGGTGCTCGTCGCGGCGCGCAGCGCGGTGCGTGACTCGCCGATCGCTCAATTGACGCCTCGCGAGCGCGATGTGCTCCAGCAGGTGGCGATGGGAAGGAACAATGCAGGCATCGCCGCAGCGCTCTTCCTGACCGAGCGCGCGGTCGAGAAGCACATCAACGCCATATTCTCGAAGCTGGAGCTCTCCGAGGAGCCTGACGTTCACCGTCGCGTCAAGGCGGCGCTCGTCTACCTCGCCGCGCACCCCTAGCTCAGTCGCGCTGCTCCGCGTCGCGCGCGCCGACCAGGATCGACATGTTGCCCACCGGATGCCGGTTCTCCCGCATGAGCTGATGCGCGAGACCAACCTCGGTGAAGGCGAACGTTTGTGACAGGCAGGGATCGACCTCGCCGCGCGCAACCATCTGGTTGTACGCCGCGCACTCCGCGTCGTTGGCGAAATGCGAGCCTTGCAGGCGTTTCTGGCGCATCCAGAGATAGCGCAGGTCCACCGCAGCGTGATACCCGGTCGTCCCCGCGCAGATGACCACCATGCCGCCGTTGTCGCAGACGAAGATGGAGGTGGGGATGGTGTCCTCGCCCGGATGCTCGAAAACGATTCGCGGGTTGCGGCGTTCTCCCAGCACATTCCAGAGCGCTGTCCCGAATGCGCGCGCCCCAGCAGTCCAGGTCGCGAACGCCGCATCGTCGCGCCAGTCGGGGATCACCCCCCAATGCGAGAACTCGCGCCGATCGATGTAGCCGCGTGCTCCGAGGTTGACACAGTACTGACCACGTTCCGGGCCCGATGTCACCGCGATCGGGATCGCTCCCCTGGCTTTGGCGATCTGAATCGCCTGCGAGCCCAGTCCGCCCGAACCACCCCACACCAAAACGACGTCATTCTCGGCAACGGAGTGCGGATGCCACGAGCAGAGCATGCGATACGCGGTTGCACCGACCAGCGTGCATGCCCCCGCCGCCGCCCAGCTGAGGTCGGGCGATTTGGGGAGGAGTTGGTGCGCCTGGACGAGCGTGTACTGCGCAAAGCTCCCCCAGTTGGTCTCGTATCCCCAGATCCGAGCGCTGGGCGCGATGATCGGGTCGCCGCCACCGGTGATCCAGGGGTCGGCGGGATCCCAGACTCCGCAGTGCGCGACCACGTGGTCGCCGACGCGAACGCCGTCGACTCCGTCGCCCACCGCCCAGACGATGCCCGATGCGTCGCTACCGCCGATGTGGAAGCTCTCTGCCTCTCCCGCCTTGCGTCGCGCAGCGACCACATCGACCGGTCGCCCCAGCGCCGCCCACACGTTGTTGTAGTTGACGCCCGCCGCCATCACGTACACGAGGACCTGTCCCGGTCCGGGCCTCGGCGTTGCCACGGTTTCGCACACGAACGCGGTCTGCGGGTCGCCGTAGCGCTCGGGCCGGATGACCTGCGCGTGCATCCGCGCGGGGACGGCACCAAGGGCGGGCATCGAGCCGACATCGGTCAGATCCTGAGTTGGCATCGGGCCTCGGACGATACATGGCGGCTCAGCGATGCCGTCAGCAGTTCGCCGCGTGACGGTATGGAGCGAACGCCGCCGCGATTCCTCAGGCGTCGGTGCGATAGCGCCAGACCGATGGGAACGCGAGGGCGGCCGCGCCGAGGCCCACCAGGCACAGCGCGCCACCGGTCACGATTGCGACCTCCGCGCCGAAGGCATTCGCGACGATGCCCGTCTCGACATCGCCGAGGTTCGGGCCGCCCGCGACCACCATGAAGTACAGGGCTGTGAGCCTGCCTCGCAATTCGTCGGGCGCGATCCGCTGCATGATCGTCGTCCGGCACACCGCGCTGAAGCTGTCCGCGCCGCCGGCGATCGCAAGCAGGAGCAGCGCGACCCAGAGCGATGAGGCGAAACCGAACGCGATGATCGCCAGGCCCCAGGCGATGATCGCAACCACGATGATCCGCCCGAGACGCTTCGACCGAGCGACGCTGCCGCTGGTCAGCGCGGCAATGACGGCTCCCAATCCGGGAGCCGCATAGAGCAGCCCCAGACCCTGCGGTCCGGCATGGAAGGTTGTCGCCGCGAGCACAGGGAACACCGCGCGGGGAAGTCCAAAGATCATCGCCGCGAGATCCATCGCGAATCCGCCGAGGATCACCGGCTGGCGTCGAGCGAAGCTCAGCCCGCGCAGGATCGCTGCCACCGGTCGTTCGCGCTCGCTCGAAGAGCGACCCTGCGGGGGCAGTAGCGCGACCGCGGTCAGCGCCGCGCTGAACGTGACCACATCCACCGAGTACGCCGCCGGCAGACCCAGGTGGGCGATCACCAGTCCGCCGATGGCGGGCCCGGCGACCAGGGTCGTCTGGAACAGCACGATGTTGAGCGAGAGTGCCCCGGGGAGGCGGTCGACACCGACCAGGTTCGGAATGATCGCGGTGCGAGTGGGCGCGTCAACTGCGCCGACGAGTGCCGCAATCGCCACCACCGCATAGATCTCGAGCAGCAGCGGGTGCCCGATGAAAGCTCCCAGCGCGAGAAGCCCCGAGCACGCCGCAAGGCAGAGCTGGGTCACCATCAGCACCCGGCGGCGGTCGAAGCGGTCGGCAATCGCGCCGCCACCGAGCGATCCGCAGACCAGGGGCACGGCCTGTACGATCCCGAGCAGGCCGACGTCGAGCGCTGAGCGTGTCAGCGAGTACACCTGGAACGGCACCGCGACCAGGGTTATCTGGCGTCCCACCAGGGAGATGAGCTGCCCGACCCAGAGGCGACGGAACGGCCGCGACTCACGCAGCGACCGCGCGTCCACCGCCAGCGTTCGGAATGCCCGGCTGGTCCACACTCTGGATCGCACCGGGGCAACGCTATCCTGTCGGCCGATGTTCACGACGCCGGCCGCCATCGCTGCTCCCGCCGCATGACCGCGCGCGATACGTGGAGTCCGAGCCAGTACGAACGTTTTCGCGCGGAGCGTGAGCAACCCTTTCACGACCTCGTCGCACTGATCACCAGACGACGCGCCCGTCGCGTTGTCGATCTCGGATGCGGAACGGGGTTGCTCACCGCCGCCCTGCATCGCGAGCTGCAGGCGACGGAAACGCTTGGTGTCGATTCGTCGGACGCCATGCTCGAACGTGCCCGAACCGTCGAGACCGTAGGGTTGCGATTCGTCCGCGGCGACATCGAAAACTGGCAGCCGGATGCGCCATTCGACGTCGTCTTCTCGAACGCGGCGCTGCAATGGGTCGGTGATCATCCGGCCCTGTTTGCGCGGCTGACCGCGATGCTGACGCCGGGCGGCGAGCTGTCGGTCCAGGTGCCGGCCAACTTCGATCACGTCTCCCACACCCTCGCTGCCGACATCGCGCACGAGGAGCCATTTGCCGAGGCGATGCGGGGCTACACGAGAACGTTCTCGGTGCTCCCGCCCGAGGAATACGCCACATTGCTCCATGAGCTCGGCTTCGTCGCGCAGTCCGTGCGCCTTCAGGTCTACGGCCATGTCCTCGAGTCGCCGGATGCGGTCGTGGAGTGGGTTCGGGGCACCCTCCTGACCGACTACGAGTCGCGACTGCCCGAGCCGCTGTACCAGGAGTTCGTCGCTCGGTACCGCGCACGATTGCACGCGGCACTCGGCGATCAGCGCCCGTACTTCTACCCGTTCAAACGCATCCTGCTGTGGGGACGGCGTCCCGTCTGAGCGCCTGGAGCGAAAGGAGCACCACGTGGAGATCAAGCGGCTCGACCTCGGCCACCTGTACGTGACCGCTCGTGCCTGGCCGGTGCATGGATATGTGATCCAGCACGAGCATCTCGGCGTGGTTCTCGTCGACACCGGCTGCGGCGGACCGGACGAGGTGCTCCGCCACTACAAGGTCGTCAACCGCACCGTCGCCGACGCGCTCGCCGACCATGGCCTCGCCCCCACGGACGTGACCATGGTGATCAATACGCATCTGCACTTCGATCACTGCGGGCAGAACCCTGCGTTCGCCCACGCGCCACTGATGGTCCAACGCGCCGAGCACGAGCGGATCCTCGAGGACCGCGATGCGGTCACCGAGTGGATCGAGGCTTCCGGGATGACCTTCGAGCTCGTGGACGGCAGTATCGAACTTGCTCCCGACCTGCGCATCGTCACCTCACCGGGTCACACGTCGGGTCACCAGTCGGTGGTGGCGACGACCGATCTGGGCACCGAGCTGTTCATCGGCGATGCCGCGTACACGCGGAGGATCTGGGAGAGCTCCGGCGCCGGCACGCTGCCTGACGGACAGGCGGCCGACATCGATGCGTGGCGCGGCACGCTCGGCACCCTCAAAACCCTCGCCCCGGAGAGGGTGCACTTCTGCCACGACGGCTGACGGTCAGGCGACGGCCTTGACGATCTCCTCGCGCAGTCCGGGGAAGGTGGCGAGGTATTCGCGACGCTCGGCTTTGAGCCGCTCGACCAGGGCGCGATACTCGTCCATGCGGCCCTGGCGCTCGTACAGCTTGCGGGGCTGAAGGATCTCCGGGTCGTCGAGCCCGGGAAGCGATGCCGCGACCTCGTATCCGAAGTCGGGATCCGGCTCCCACTCGATGGTCCCCTCCGAGATCGCCTTGACGATGGCGCTCGAGTACGGGATTGACACCTTCTTGCCGCGCTCATCATCGTCGGTGCCGCCGACACGACCGGTGTTGAGCAGATAGACCTCGAAGGAGCTGCTGTCCATGAGCTCGAGGAATCGGTTCCCCTGCTGCTCGTGACGGAGCGGGAAGAAGGGGTTGGTGCCGGGAACGCGCAGGAACTTGCCGGCCTCCTCCTTGCCACCCGCCGATGTGCCGCGCGTCTCGCCGAGCATGAAGTAGAGCGCCGCCTGCTCTCGATGGAGGCGCGCAACGCCCGGGATGAGATTGTCGTTGCGATTAAGGATCAGGAAGTGGTCGACCGATGCCACCTCGCGTGCATCCTTGTGCCATCCCAGCGCGTCCATTCGGAACACAGAGCGTCCGTTGGGCGTGTAGCCGGTGTCGAAGAAGTCGACGACACCGTCGTCGTTCTGCGAGACGTTCTCGAGGTACGCCTCCGGCTTGACGACGGCGCCGTAGATGCTCGGCTCGAACTGCGGATCAAGCGCGAAAGTTTTCGCGAAGCAACCGTTCTCGGTGGCAACGATCCTCCCGCCCGGGTAGAGGGCGACGAAGTCGTCCTGCACCGGCTTGCTGTCGTTCTGGCGCGTAAAGGTCGTGGTTGTCTTCCCGGTGCCCGACAGGCCGATGATCAGCAGCGCCTGATCGCCGCGGGCGGTCGGCACAACCTTGCATCCTGCGTGCAGCGAGAGCCCACCCTGGTCGTAGGTGAGCTTGTTCCACATGCGCAGCCCGCCCTTCTTGGACTCGCCGAAGTAGTCGCTGTTGAGGACGCGCGTGACCCCGGCCTCGAGGTCGACCGCAATCACACGATCGTTCGGATACCCGGGCGCGTCAAGGTTGGGCGTGTAGATGACCGTGAGCACCGGAGCGAAGTCGGGTCCCGGCTGCTCGGCTTCGAAATACAGCCAGTGCTGCATGCCGGCGATGTTGGCATTGGCTGCTTCGATGTACAGGCGCGCCGCGACGCGGTACTCGGGATCGTTGCCGATGTACCCGTCGATGACGAGCATGTCCTGGTCGTGGATGTAGGCATCCTGGCGCCCGGCAATCTTGGCGGCGTCGGCCCGGCTCATCGTCTGGTCGGAGTGCTCCTCGGGCCGGTCGGTGACGACGTAGGTACTGGCCTTGCTTCGCGAGACAACCTTGGTCTGAACGTTGTAGTTGTCGAACTCGGTGTGCCGTGCGTTGGGCATCCGCGACGTCAATTCGCGCAACTCCGCGGGGGAAGGGTTCCAGCGGATGGTGCGGGCAGCCGGGAGGCTGCTCGCCTTGGTATTGATGACGGCGGACATGACTCCTCCAATATCCCTGGTCACGATCCCCCGCTCGACCTCGACCGTCGCTCCAGGCAGACTTTCCGGACCTCGCGAGCATAGCAAAGGCTCCCTCGAGGTGGGCCGAGGTAACGGCTTCTGCCGCGTATGGTTGTAGGCTGTCGCTGATGACTCAAACGGTTCCCAAGCCAATTGCAGAGGCAACGTCGCTTCGCGAGAAGTCCTGGGTGTTCTTCAACGGTGAAGTCGTTCACTATGCAGACGCCAAGGTCGGCCTGCTCACCCACGGTCTCAACTATGGGACCGGCGTTTTCGAGGGCATTCGCGCCTATTGGAACGAGGAGCGTGAGCAGCTGTACGCGCTCAGCGTCGCGGAGCACTTCGAGCGCATGCACCAGAACACGCGTGCTCTGCAGATGACAATCCCGTGGAGCGTCGAGGAGCTGGTCGCGGTCACCATCGATCTCCTGCGCCGCAACGAGTACCGCGAGGACACCTACATCCGGCCACTCTCCTTCAAGTCGGCGGAGATCATCGGGGTGAAGTTGCACGACGTCCCCGACAGCTTCGCAATCGTGACCGCTCCCATGGGCCTCTATGTCGGCAATGGCGGGATCCGTTGCATGGTGTCGTCGTGGCGCCGCATCGACGACGCGATGGCCCCGGTGCGCACCAAGTGCACCGGCCTGTACGTGAACTCCGCACTCGCCAAAAGCGAGGCCCTGCAAAGCGGATTCGATGAGGCGATCATGCTGTCCGGCGACGGCCACGTCTGCGAGGGCAGCGCGGAGAACATCTTCATCGTCCGCAAGGGCGAGATCATCACGCCGCCGCCATCGGACAACATCCTGGAAGGCATCACCCGTGCAAAGGTGATGCATCTCGCTCAGGAGGAGCTCGGCCTTGAGGTCCGCGAGCGGTCGATCGATCGTTCCGAGCTCTATGTCGCCGACGAGGTGTTCCTGGTGGGCACCGGCGCGCAGGTCGCACCCGTTATCGAGATCGACCGGAGGCGCATCGGTGACGGCGAGCCCGGCCCGCTGACCAACCGTGTCCAGGACGCCTACCTGAAGGTGGTCACCGGTCGCGACCCGAAATACGCTGCCTGGCTGACACCGATCTACTGATCAGGCCACAGACCCTCTTGAGGAACGGCCGCGATCAGGACCGGGCGAGCTTCGCAGCGCACGCGGCGCAGGTCCCGTAGAAGTCGAGCGCGTCGTGGTCCAGGGCGAACCCGTACCCGCCCCGCACCGCATCGATGAGCTGGTTGACCGCGGTGTCGTCGATCTCCGTGGTCGTCCCGCAGAGGCGGCAGACCAGGTGGTGGTGATGGTTCGCCGCGCAAGACGTGTAGACGTGAACGTGACCCTCTGCCTCGAATCGCTGGGCAAGCCCGTTCTCGACGAGGAAATCGAGCGTCCGAAACACGGTTGCGCGGCCGAGGAGGGGGTGCTCGCCACGCAGGGAGTCGTAGAGCTCCTGCGCGCTGACCGTCCTGCGGGCGCGAGCAAGCGCGCTCGCCACGATCATCCGCTGCAGGGTCAGCCGGTGTCCCTGGGCGGCGAGGCGGTCCTTGACGGTCGGCGGCGCTGCGGCCGGCATCGGTCTAGGCCACCCGCTTGAGCCAGCGCTCGGGATGCCGTAGCTCGTCGAGGGTCGGCATCATCTCCGAGGACTCCCAGACGCGATTCAGCGTGCTCAGCCCTGCACGATCAACGACGCCGACAGCGAAGTGCTCGCCGACCTCGTATTGACGCATCTTCATCTCCAGGCCGGTGATGGTGAGCACGAGCCGCTCGATGGGGCCTCGCTGACGGCGGCGCTGCTGCATGGCGGCCTCGAGGCGGTCCGACCCGCGAATCGCATTCCGCCCCGCGCGGTGCATGACGAAGTTGCTGTAGCCCTCGAGGACGCTCATCACGGCCTGCACATGGCGGATGGTCTGCACCTGGCTTCGCACCGTGTCCGGCAGCCTGCGGACCATCTGACTTGAAGGAAGGAGGGTCTGACCGTCAGCGGAGAGCGCGTCGAGCATCAATCCGCGCATCACGCTCTCGAGATGCTCTCCGAGCCACGGATGGACCTCGAACTGCCAGGCGTGGGTGAGCTCGTGGAGGATCAGCCAGGGGCGCAGATCGGTGCCGCTGAGGTGGAGGTCGCGTTCGATCCCGGCGATGTTGGGCTCGACGAGGTAGAGCGCGCTCGCCTGACGGGTAGCCCCCGGGACGTCCTCCAGCGCGAGGACCGGGTCGTACTGGCCGAGGACCCGGCGCGCCATCAAGCCGAACAGCTCGCCCACGTAGCGGTCGAGCACGCGCCGGCTCATGCCGGTCGCCAGTGACTCGGGAACGCTCGCCCGGATGCGCTCGACCGGCGCGAGCAGGCGCTGCACCATGCCGAGGTTGGCGTCGATGAAGCCCTTGCGATCGAGAGCGATGAATCGCGGATAGGCCGTGAGCGGGACCTGGCAGACCTCCAACAGCAGGGGCGCGACGCGCGCCGCCATCTCGGTGTAGGCCGCCTCGAGCGCCTCGGCGTTGATCCCCGCACCGCGCCCGACCTCGCCGCTGCGCGACACCGCGATCCGGCGCACGTCCTCCCAGTCGACCAGGCGGCGCGGCGTCTGCGGCTGCGGCCGCAGGAGGGCTCGCGCCGACAGCACGGCTCCCGCGCCGACCGCTCCGACGGCGAGCGTGCGGCGGATCTTGTCGCCTCGACTGGCAGGACTCATGGATCGATCATACGGGGGGACCGCCGGCCGATCGGAATCTACATCGACGAGCCCGACCGCCCATCGATGTAGACCGGGTGGTCGGGAGGCTTGCCCTCCAGCCAGTAGGCGTCAAGGCGCTCGTCGGTCCAGCCCCGCTCGCGGAGGAACGGCTCATCGAGGATCTGGTGCCCCGTCAGCGCCGGCGGCTCGGTGGTGACGATCTCCATCATCGCGTCGCAGAGGATCTCCGGCGATCGCCACTGGCTGCGGTCCCCGAGGCCCCAGTTGATGCTCGCCAGGCTCTCGATGATGGTCACGGGCCAGAGCGAGTTGCTGGCGATCCCGTCGCCGGCATGTTCGGCCGCGATCCCGATCGCCAGCCGCGTCATCCCCATCTTGGTCGTCATGTAGGCGACGTGCCCAGGGCTCGGCGTGGTGGTGATCGGCGGCGAGCAATTGATGACGTGCCCCCAGTGGTTCGCCACCATGTGCGGCAGGGCGTAGTAGGCGCAGAGAAACGCGGCGCGAACGTTGATCTCCCACATGAGGTCGTAGCGCTTGGGAGGTGTCTCCAGGATCGGCTGCCACCAGAGCGCGCCCGCGTTGTTGATAAGGATGTCGAGCCGGCCGAAGCGCTCGACCGTGGCGTCGACCATCGCTTTTACCTCATCCTCATGACGCACGTCCACGCGTACGGCGAGCGCCGACCCACCGGCGGCCTCGACCTCGGCCGCGACGGTGTGGATGCTTCCCGGCAGCTTCTCGGTACCACTCTCCGACTTGCCCGTGACGACCACCGACGCGCCCTCGCGAGCGAGGCGCAGCACCATGGCGCGTCCGATTCCCCGGCTGGATCCCGTGACCACCGCCACGCGGCCGTCAAGTCGACGATGGGCGCTCATCGGCGCGCATCATAGGCCCCGCGGCGAGGGCAGCAACGCGGTCGAGGCCGACGGGTCAGACGACGCGCGCGGCGATCTCCCTGACGGTGCCGGCCAGCTCGTCGGTCAGCGCACCCGGCAGGCGGCGCTCGAGGATCTCCAGCACGCTCGTGTAATACCAGAGCTGCGCATTCGGATCCGGCACGGTGAACCGCTGCCACACGACGTCGCCCTCGGTGCGCAGGTCAGCGAGGATCGACCGCGTGTTGTGGACCTTGTCGCAGGCTGAGACGAGCAGGACGCCGGTGTCGGCCTCGGCGGCGAGACGGCGCAGGTAGGTTTCCTTCCGCTCCCGCCAGTCCGGCTTCGGCTTCCCCGGGACCGCGACGGCATCGCTGCAGGCCATCACGATCCGCGCGACCCGCTCCCCGAATTGCTCCTCGATCACATGGTGAGTGGCCTGGCCGTCGTCAGAGTCCTCCACCGCGTCGTGGAGCAGCGCCGCGATGGCCACATCCTCGTCGGCGCCGTTCTCGAGCGCCAGCGCGCAGACCGTCATAACGTGAGCCATGTATGGGATGCCCGTTTTCTTGCGCATCTGCGTGCCGTGGATCGCCCAAGCCAGCGCGAACGCCGCGGCGAACCGACCGGTCAGCGGTGGCGCGGTCTGAGTCCGCTCTGGCACGGCCACATTGTGGGTAATGGCGCCCTCCGAACGAGGCACCGGTGGCGCGAGAGCCAGAATGGCGCGTGCGCTTCTATCTCGGCCATCGACTTCCCGGGGGATTCTGGGGAGGCGTCTCCACCTACGCGCGCCGGCCCCATCGTGGTGCGCGTCAAGCCGCCCACGCGACGGGCCGCATCGGCTGCGTGGGCTTCGTCGTCCTGCTCGCCGTCCTTGCCCTCAGCATTGCCCACTGGTACATCAGCGTTCCGGTGCTGGTGCTGACGACCATCGCCGTCGGCATCACCGTGCATCGTCAGCACGTGCATCGCGCGCAGGGCGCGGTGAGCACTGCTGCGGTCGCGGTGCGTACGGTTGCGACGCCCGCGCCGGTCATTGCAGTGCCGCCGGTGGCGCCCGCATCGTCGTTGCCCCGCGAGCAGCGTGCCGGGAGCAGCCCGCCTCTCACCGTGCCCGCCGACACGTTCAAGGTCGGGTCCCTCGTCCACCTCGAGAAGGCCGGCAGGCGCGCGACGTACTTCGTCGATCACGGACGGACACCGGACGAGATCGTGCTCAAGCGCGTCACCAGCACGCCGCCGGCTCCTGATGCCTGACGCAGCTCTGCTCGGCCTGGTGATCGATCGGCTCGAGACCCATGCCCCCGCAGACGGGGCGGCGGACCTGATCCTTGCCGCGTTTGATGGGGCGGGTGCTGTGGATGCCGCTCTTTACGGGGAGGCTTCTGGTGCGCCGGCTTCGGTCGCGCAGCACACGGCCGGAGCGCCTTCGGCGGTGTACCTCGCCGCAATCGAGGTCGAGGGCTTCCGCGGCATCGGTCCTCCGACCACGTTGCACATAGATCCCGGACCCGGGCTCACCCTGGTGGTCGGGCGCAATGGCTCGGGGAAGTCGTCGTTCTCGGAAGCGCTCGAGATGGTCCTGCTCGGCACGAATCAGCGTTGGGAGCAGCGCGTCAAGGTCTGGCGTGACGGGTGGCAGAACCTCCATCACCGCCATACGCGAGTGGCCGCACGGTTTACCGTCGACGGGCGCAGACAGCCGCTCGAGGTCGCCCGTGTCTGGAAGGACGACGAGGGTGTCGACGGCTCGACGCTGATCGTCGACGGAAAACCGGCGTCGACGGCGTCGCTCGGGTGGGCGCCGCAGCTCGCCGGATACCCGCCGCTCCTGTCACACAACGAGCTCGAGCATGCGCTCGACCGCGAGCAGTCGAAGCTGTACGACGCACTCGCCGGCATCCTCGGGCTCGGTGATCTCGCTGCGGCGCAACAGGTGCTGCAGAAGGCTCGTCTGAGCCGCGAGCACGATGCCAAGGAAGCTCGCGACGCACTGCCGGCGCTGCGCGGACTCCTGGACCGAACCTCCGACGAACGTGCGGCGGTGGTTCGCGCCGCGCTGTCATCGAAGACGTGGGACCTCGACGTTGCCGCGAGCACGGTTGGCGGTGAAGCGCAGAGCGACGAGCGCAGCGTGCTCCGCAAGCTGCGCGACCTGGCGGGTCTTCCGGTGCTCGATCGTGAACGGCTCAACGCCGCGACCACCGAGCTCCGCGAGGCTCACGCAGCGGCCGAGCGCCTTCGGGCCACCGACGCCGGGAGGGCACACGAGACCGCCGCACTCCTGCAACAGGCGCTCGACCTGCACGCCCACGCGGAGGGGGAGAGCTGCCCGGTCTGTGGGACCGAGAGCGTGCTGACCTACCAGTGGCGTGTGCAGGCCCGCGACCGGGTTGTCGCGCTGCGTGCTGATGCCGAGGCGGTGCGCAAGTCTCGCGAGATGCTCGCGAGCGCGGCGCGCCAGGCCCGCCAGCTCGTGGCCGCGCCTCTGGTGGCGCTCCGCGACGGTGCCGGCGCTGGCATCGACATCGCACCGGTTGTCGAGCTCTGGGAGCGATGGGCTGAAGTTGCTGCCGATGATGACGCAATCACGCTGGCCAGTCATCTCGAGACGCACGGTGCGCCGCTCATCGCCGCGGTCGGCGATCTGCGCAGAGCGGCGGCAGCCGAGCTCGAACGGTTGGAGCGCGCATGGCGCCCGGCAGCGGATGCGATTGGGTTGTGGCTGCCGCTCGGACGCAGGGCGCAGCAGGCCGAGGGCGATGCCACACGTCTGAGAGAGGCAGAACGGTGGCTCAGGGACGCGCATGACGAGCTGCGCGAGGAACGCTTCCGTCCGATCGCGGGTGCCGTGCAGGAGAACTGGACCGCGCTGCGCCAGGACAGCAACGTCTCGCTCGGCGATCTGCGCCTGCTCGGTGCTCAGACACAGCGCCGTCTCGCTCTCGACGTCAAAGTCGACGGTGAGGACGGATCCGCGCTCGGCGTCATGAGTCAGGGTGAGCTCAACTGCCTGGCACTGTCGCTGTTCCTGCCACGCGCCTCCATGCCCGAGTCGCCGTTCCGGTTCGTGGTCATCGACGACCCGGTGCAGGCGATGGATCCATCCAAGGTTGCCGGGCTCGCGACGGTGCTCGCGCGCGCTGCGAAAGAACGCCAGGTGGTGGTGCTGACACACGACACACGTCTCGCCGACGCCATGGGGGCGCTCGACATCGCGGCCACCGTAATCGAAGTGGTGCGACGGGAGCAGTCCGTCGTCGAGTTGCGTCGCATCCAGGACCCGGTGCAGCGATACATCGACGATGCCTTTGCGGTTGCGATGAGCCGCGACGTTCCGACCGAGGCACTTCGCGTTATCCCCGGTTTCTGCAGGCTGGCGCTGGAGGCCGCATCGTCGCTCGCGGCCACGCGACGTCTGGTTCGCGAGGGCAAGACCTACGCGGAA
>CABECQ010000044.1_pt1 | contig 33414 bp, 33 predicted proteins | sample 3132861 | NCBI WGS metagenome assembly CABECQ01 (sample SAMEA5534327, study PRJEB31848) | metagenome | biome: tundra; feature: field; material: soil | place: USA | collected 2013-05 | depth 0.15 m | reverse complement strand
AGTCGCGGTTGGGCGCGAGGCGGAAGTCGATCTCATCGATCCCCGAGTGTCCGCAGCGCACCGGTGTGCCGTCTCCGGTATCGACGCCGTCGACGTCGAGGCTCCGGGTCAGCACCACCCGGAAACGCGCGTGGGGGAGCTCGAGCGAGCGGAGTTCGGTGGTCACCGCCCGTTCGAGGCGGCGCGCGGCCGACGTCCGGATGGCGCTGAGCGCGGCCGCAGCTCGCGCCGCATCCGAGCGTCGCGCGCCTGCGGCGGTCTCCAGGCTGCCGATCGCGCCCGACTCGCCGTCGACGCTCGCGACCAGGGCGGTGGCCCGATCGAGCTCGCCGAGCGCCGCCTCGAGCGATCCGTGGCGCCGGATCACCCGGGTCAGGGTGTCGAGCCGCTCTTCGATCGCGGTCAGCCGTACCTCGTCGACGGTGATCTCCTCTGCGTGGCGACGCGCGTCGAGCGCGAGCTCGCGAAGGCGATCAACGAGCGCGTCGGCGTCCTCGAGCAACGTGGAGAGCGCCGGGTCAACGGCTGCGAGGTCGGCACCTGCGCCGATTGCCGCGGCAAGCCGGTCCGCCGCGGACTGATCGTCACCACCGCTGGCCTCGGCCAGCGACAGCGAGCATCCGGCAATTCGAGCCGCGTGTCTCAGGCGGAGACGCTCTGCCTGGAGCTCTGATTCCTCGCCGGAGCGAATCCCGATCGGTGCGAGGTCCTCGACGAGGTCGCGGGCGCGCTGCAGCTCGGCCGCGCCGGTGTTCGCCGCACGCTGAGCAGTGGCCACAGCGTCCGCTGCGACGCGCCACGCCTTGACCGCATCGGCCGTCGCGGCACGCGCGGTGGCGCCCTCCTGCCCGGCGAAGGCGTCGAGCACGTCACGCTGCCAGGTCCGCCGGAGCATCCGGTGGCTCGTCCCCTGGGCGGTGACGTCGACGCACAGGTCGCCCAGCTCGCGGAGCACGGCCTGCGACACGAGAGCACCATCGACGCGACAGGTTGCGCGCCCCGACACCGGCACCTCGCGCGACAGCGTGATCAGGTCGTCGTCGGGTATACCGAGCTCGGCTCGGCGCGCGCGCAAGCGCGGGCTCGGATTGTCGAACACCGCGGCCACGCGCGCGGCGGCGGCACCGGTGCGGACGGTCTCGGGTTCGAGCCGGCCGCCGAGGGCGGCGCGGAGGGCGTTCACGCACATCGACTTCCCAGAGCCGGTCTCACCGGTCAGGACGCTGAAGCCCTCGTCGAAAGAGAGCCGCGCTTCCTCGATGACCGCGAGGTTGCTGACGCGGAGCTCACGGAGGGCCACTCGCCCCTCCCTTGTCGCCGGGGACATCGTCATCGACCGGCTCGAGGAGCAGGTCCTTGTGCGGGATGCCGTAGCGAAACTTCTGGCGGAGCCGCGAGTTGAACGACGGCGAATCAGCGAAGCGCACCACTTCGAGCTCCGGACCCGGCATGACCACGACACTCTGGCCGTCCGCGAGCCACGCCACCGAACGGCCGTCCGCGGCGACGAACACGCGGCCGCGCTCGACGGTCACACGGACATCGAGCTGCTCAGGGATGACCACGGGCCGGCTGATGACCGCATGCGCAGCGAGAGGCACGACGACCACCGCTCGGACTCGCGGATCAACAGGCGGGCCGCCCGCGCTGAGCGCGTAGGCGGTTGACCCGGTGGCGGTGGCAACGACCACCCCGTCAGCGTCGAATGCTCCGAGGAGGTCATCGTCCACATTCACGCGGAGCCTGACCACGTTGACATCCCGAGCGCGGACGACGATCTCGTTGATGGCCAGGATCGGCTCGTCCGATCCGTTGACGATGATCTCGAGCAACGCCCGGCGTTGAGTCGTGTAATCGCCGGCGGCAAACCGGCTGATCGCTTCGGGCAGCTTGTCGATCTCGACGTCGTTGAGGAACCCGAGGCGCCCGCGGTTCACCCCGACGACCGGGATCCCGAGTGGAGCGGCCAGGCGGGCGCCGTAGAGAAAGGTGCCGTCGCCCCCGAGGGTGACGAGCAGCGCCGTGTTCGCACTGTGCTCGTGCATGGCCCCCTCGGGATCCTCGAGCGCCGTCCAAGCCTCGTATCCGCAGGCTTGAGCTCGAGCGATCGCCGACTGGACCACGACCTGCTCGCCGGGATGGAGCAGGAATCCGATGCTGCGTTCGGCATTCATGGCTCGTCCGCACCAGGGGTTTCGACGCGGACAAGACGCGCGCCGACCAGCCACTCGAGATTCCCCTTGGCGCCGCGAACCGGCGAGGGCATGGGATCGCGGGGCGCAGCGCCGAACTCGGTCTCGAGCCACCCGGCGAACTCCACCGCCGCCTTCGCTGCCGCGCTCGGGTCGCGGACGATGCCGCCCTTCCCGATCGCGTCGCGTCCGAGCTCGAACTGCGGTTTGAACAGTGCGACAAGGTCGGCCCCACCCGGCGCGATCAGGCGCACCAAAGCGGGCATCACCAGGCGCAGGGAGATGAACGACAGGTCGAGCGTCACGAGGTCGGGTGCCGGTCCTGGGAGCGATTGGAGTGAACGCAGGTTGGTGCGATCCATCACGCGGACACGGGGGTCGGTTGCCAATCGTGGATCGAGCTGGCCGCGGCCGACGTCCACCGCGTAGACATGGGACGCTCCGCGACTGAGCAGCACGTCGGTGAAACCGCCCGTCGACGCCCCGGCGTCGAGGCAGATCCGGCCGGCGCACTCGACGCCGAAGGCATCCAGCGCGGGAGCGAGTTTCAGCCCTCCCCGGCTTGCCCACGGGTGATCGCGTCCCAACAGCCTGATGGTTGTCGCCGGTCCAACGCGCTGATCGGCACTGGTCGCCCGCGTGCCGTCGATTTCGACGAGGCCGGCGGCGACGAGTGCCTGGGCTCGCTCGCGACTCGGCGCTAGCCCACGAGCCACGAGCTCCAGATCCACCCGCTTCGCCTGGGACACAGCTGTCATGGTTTCCATTTATACTACATTTATGTGTATTCGCGCGGTCAGAAGGGGACGTCGTCGGGGTCGATGCGCGGCGGTGCCGATCGCCCCGGAGCCGACCCCACGGACGTCCCGGTCGTAGGCGTAGCGAGGGTATCCGGAGGCGCTGTGCCGGCGGCCTCCAGCGGGCGTTCGCCGATGGCGCCACTCGCGCTCACCACCAGCTGCTTCACGCGCAGCTCAGTTCGCTCGAGCAGCTCGGTGCAGTATTGGGCGAGCACCACGCCCCGTTCGTAAGCGCTAATCGCTTCCTCGAGTGCAATGCTGCCGCCCTCGAGCTTGGTGATCAGGGTGTCGAGCTCGGCCAGGGCGTCCTCATAGGTGAGCGCCGTGATGCCGTCCTCCACGGAACCGGGTGTCATCGGTCGTCCGATGCCTGGTTGGAATCGTACATCTGTTCGTTCCCGGGTTGGAGGCCCGGCTCGATTCGATCCACGGTGCTTTCCAGGGTTCCGTGGCGCAGGACGGTGCGCAGACGTGTCCCCGCCGCCACCGTGCCCGCGTCGGTCAGGACCGCCCCGTTCGCGTCGGAGGTGATCGAGTAGCCTCGCTCGAGCGTCCGTCGCGGCGACAGCGCGGCCAGCCGTGCGGTCCTCGTGGTCAGCGCCGCGCGGCGCGCCACCGTGACGCGGACGGTCGCATCCTCGAGTCGCTCCGACGCTCGGGTGAGCCGAAGCCGCTCGAGCTCGACACGCCGTGACGGATGAGCGACGGCAAAGCGCGACATCTCGTGGTCGAGGGCGCGCCGTTTCAGCGAGGTCTCCTGCATCAATGCCTGGCGCAATCGCAGCGACGCGATGTGCACACGATCGCGATGCACCTTGACCAGTCCGCCCAACGCGATCCCAAGACGAGCGCTGCGCGCTGTGACGTCCTCATGGAGCAGGGCGACGTTCGGTGCAACCAGCTCCGCCGCAGCCGAGGGCGTCGCGGCGCGTCGATCCGCGGCGAGGTCGGCGACCGTTGTGTCGGTCTCGTGTCCGACGCCGGTGACGACCGGGAGGCGTGTCGCTCTGATGGCTCGCGCCAGCAGTTCGCTGTTGAACGCCATCAGGTCTTCGAGTGAACCACCGCCGCGCACCAGCAGGATCACGTCGGCATCGCGAACCAGGTCGGCCCGCTGCAGCGCGCGAATCAGCGTCTCCACCGCTCCATCGCCCTGCACGGTTGCCGGCGACAGCACCACCCCGATGCAGGGCGCGCGGCGCGCGATCACCGTGCACACATCGCGCAATGCAGCACCGCCGCGCGAGGTCACGACGACGACACGTCGAGGCAGCAACGGCAGCCGCCGCTTGCGCCGTTCGTCAAAGAGCCCCTCCGCGCTGAGGCGCTGCTTCAACTGCTCGACGCCAAGGGCAAGCGCGCCGACTCCGCTGGGCTCGAGCCGGTCGACATAAAGCTGGTAGCGACCCTGCTGCCCGTAGACCTGCACCGATCCGTGCGCAACCACGGTCATGCCGTTGTCGGGCCGGAATGGAATCAGCAGCGCGTTGGCGCGAAAGCACACGCAGGACACCGCTGCGCGAGCGTCCTTGAGGGTGAAATACAGGTGACCCGAGACGTGTGCCTTGAAGTTGCTCACCTCGCCCTCGACGAGCACATCCTCCAGCTCCGGGCGTGCGGCAAGCGCGTCGCGCACCATCAGGGTCAGGTCGCTGACCGAGCAGACCGCCGCAGTCATACCCGCTCCCGCGCGACATGACCGAGCACCCCGTTGACGAACTGCGCGGCCTCGTCGCCCGCGTAGGCGCGCGCCAGCTCGATCGACTCGTCGATGACCACGGCGACGGGCGTTGCCTCCATGTACAGCAACTCGAAGGTGCCGAGACGGAGCACCGCGCGCTCGACCTTGCCGAGGTCGACGAGCGACCAGTGCTCCATGGCGGCGGCGAGCGCGGTGTCGATGCTGTCGAGATGATCGACGCACCCGAGCACGATCAGGCGTGCGAAGGCACGGACATCCGCGGTGGCGCGCAGGTCCTCGCCCTGGTAGCGCAAGGCGAAGTCCGGATCCTTCGAGGTGCCCTCGATCTCGAAGAGAACGCGGAGCGCGAGTTCACGACCACGGCGTCGGCGCCCCGTGCCTGAAACGGCAGGGGTCACGCGAAGGCGACCTCGCTGACGAAGACGTTGACCTCCTCGACGCGCAGGGCAAGCATGCGATCGATGGCGTCGGCGACGCGCCGCTGGACCTCGGCGCCGACCACCGGGACGTTGCCACCCGACTCCATCACCACGTACAGACTCAGGTGCAGCGCGTCGTCGCGCATCTCCACACGGACTCCGCGGTGTGCGTGGGAACGGCGGACGATGCGGTCGAACTGCTGGCCGCCGGGGTGGTACATCGAATGAATCCCCGCAACCTGGAGCGCCGCGAAAGCCGCGATCGACGCCACCACCTCGTTCGCCACCCGCGTCGTGCCGAGCTGCCGCCGGCCGTTCGTGGTCGGGCGGAGCTGGAGGCTGGCGGGCTCCTCGACGTCAGTCACGCGCGCTCCACATAGCGACCGGTGCGTGTATCCACCCGGATCTGATCGCCCTGGTTGACGAAGAGCGGGACGTCCACCCCGAGACCGGTCTCGACCACCGCGGGCTTGAACGATGCGTTGGCGGTGTCACCCTTGAAACCCGGCTCGGTCGCGGTGACCTCGAGCACGACCGACGTGGGCAGGTCGACACCCAGCACGCGATCGTCGAAGCGCAGGAGAAAGAGGTTGTCGTTCTCCTTGAGGTAGTCGACCCCGCTGCCGAGTTGCTCGGGGCTCAGCGTGATCTGATCGTACGTGGTGTTGTCCATCACCACGTAATTCTCCCCGTCCTTGTAGAGCAGCTGAGCCTCGGTGCGTTCGATGCGCACCTTGCCGAACTTCTCTTCGGGACGGAACGTCTCGTCGGTGACCGCCCCGGTCGTCACATTGCGCAACTTGGCGCGCACGACGGCCGTGCCGCGACCCTGCTTCATGTGCGAGAAGTCGATGACCTCGAAAAGGTCGCCGTCGCGTTCGACGGTTGCGCCCGGGCGCAGGTCGGAGGCGGTGATCATGCGGTGCTCCCAGTGATAGAGGGGTCCTCGAGCAGCTTAGCCAGTCCCTCCACTGCGAGGACGTAGCCCTCGAGGCCGAGACCCGAGATCACCGCCACGGCCGCCTCGGCAGAGAGTGATACCCGCCGGAAGGGCTCGCGGGCGAGGATGTTCGTCAGGTGAACCTCGACGACCGGCCCCGCGAACGCTCGGAGCGCGTCGGCGAGGACGACGCTGGTGTGCGTGAGGCCGCCGGGGTTGACGATGCAACCGGCGGCTCGCCCGCGCTCCCGCTCGAGAATGTCGACCATCACGCCCTCGTGGTTGGTCTGTTCGCATCGCACCTCGAATCCGAGCGTCGCGGCCCGATCGCGGACCGCCGATTCGATGGCCGCAAGCGTCACCGTCCCATAGACGTCGGGCTCCCGCTGGCCGAGACTGGCGAGGTTGGGTCCGTTCAGCAGCAGGATCGTCGTCATCGGGCCATCACCGCGTCGAGCGCAGCGAGCACCTCGCTTTCGGGGAGGTGCCGGCCCACTCGCGGGTGCCCCCTGGACTCGAGGAGGACCCAGCCCAGGCGGTCGCCGACGGTTTTCTTGTCCGCGCGCAGATGCCCGAGCACGCGCTCGGGGTCAAACACCGTCGTCGTGGCGAGCCCACACCGGCCGATCATCTCATCCTGCCAGTCGATATCCCCGGTCGGGCAGCCGAGCACGCGGATGCTGAGCACGCCCGCGGCGTGCATGCCCGCAGCCACGGCCTCGCCGTGGAGCAGCCGGTCGCCGAGGCCGGTCGCCGCTTCGAGCGCGTGACCGACGGTGTGGCCGTAGTTCAGCACCGCGCGGCTGCCCGCCTCACGTTCGTCTCCCGAGACGATCGCCGCCTTGATGGCGCAGGACTCGCGGATCGTCGCGGTCAGCGCATCGGGATCGCGCCGGAGCAGCCCGTCGAGCCGGCTGTCGAGGTCGGTCGCGAGGGGTGTCTCGACGATCATCGAGTACTTGACGATCTCGGCGAATGCCGAACGGTAGGAGCGATCGTCCTGGGTGGCGAGGACGCTCGGATCGCAGATCACGGCGCGCGGCTGCCAGATGGACCCCGCGAGGTTCTTCCCCCGGGGCAGATTGACACCCGTCTTGCCGCCGATGGCGCTGTCGACCATGGCGAGAAGGGTCGTCGGGACGTTCACCCAGGCGATTCCTCGCAGGTAGGTGGCGGCGACGAATCCGGCGAGGTCTCCCACCGTGCCCCCGCCGAGCGCGACCACGCAGTCGTTTCGCTGCAGCTCCGCGGTGCCGAGGCGCGCCAGCATGCGGCCCGCGGTCGCCCATGTCTTGAGCTGCTCGCCGCCCGAGACCTCGAGCACGGTGGTCGCGATGCCGGCGCTGCGCAGCGAGGCGACCAGCCGGTCGGTGGCGGGCCGTACGGCTCGATCCGCGACCATCGCCACGCGGGTCGCGCCTCCCGGGATGTGCAGGACCACGTCATCGAGCCCTCCAGGGCGGACCTCGACGTGATACCCGCGTTCCGCCAGGTCGATGCGGACGGCACCATCGAGTGCTGCGATCACCCGAGAGGCCACCGCGTCGGGCGCCTCGCCGGCGCTGACGCGAACGTGTGCGGTCTGGTGCGCGCGGGCACGGGTGCTGCGCAGACGTGGGATCCCTGCCTCGGCGGATCCGCCGAGCATCGGACGGTCGGCGCCATCGCCCACACGCTCGATCAGCACCGCGTCGGGGGCGTCGAGCCAGACGAGGGTGGAGAGCTCGGTGAGGAGCCGGCGCGCGACCGGATGGGCGATCAGGCCGCCACCGCAGGCGATGACCACGGGCCCGGGTCGGCGGAACACTGCTTCGAGGGCGGTGAGCTCGAGGTCGCGAAAAGCCGGCTCGCCCAGGTCGGCGATGATCACTCCAGGAGATCGCCCCGATGATTTGGCGATCTCCTCATCGAGGTCGACGGCGTCCCAGCCGAGACCTCGTGCCACGAGCGGCGCGATGGTGCTCTTGCCCGAGCCGGGCAGCCCGACCAGCGCGATGCGACGCACTGCGCTCATCGCAGGCGGCTGACGGCGCGGCGATGCGCGGCGACCGCGCGTCGCATCTCGCCGAGCGTATCGCCGCCGAACTTCTCCGTCGCCGCGGCGGCGAGCACCCACGCGAGCATCGCCTCCGCGACGACCGCGCCCGCCGGCACGACGCAGATGTCGCTGCGCTCGTAATGGGCGTTGATCTCCGCACCGGTGTGGATGTCGACGCTGCGCAGCGGATGGAGCAACGTCGATATGGGCTTGAAATGGACGAGCGCCCAGACGGGTTCACCGTCGGTGACTCCCCCGGCGAGACCGCCCTGCCGGTTGGTCAGGTGGTGAAAGCCGAGCTCCGCATCCCACCGCGGTTCGTCATGCACGTCCGAACCCGGCGACTGGGCCGCAAGGACCGCGGCGCCTAGCTCGACCCCTTTGACCGACGGGATGCTGCACATCGCCTGCGCGATGAGCCCGTCGATGCGCCGGTCCCAGTGCACGTAACTGCCAAGTCCGGCCGGAACATGCGAGGCCACCACGTATGCGGTGCCGCCGAGCGTGTCGCCCCGCTCGCGGGCCGCATCGATGGCTGCCACCATCCGCGCCGACGCGCCCAGGTCGGCGCAGCGGACCGCGGAGCGCTCGACGGCGTCCCACGCCACCTCACCGTCGGGGACGGAGACGTGGATGTCGCCGATCCGGATGACGCATGAGTGGACGTCGACCCCGAGCGCCGCGATGAGCGTCCGGCCGACGGCTCCGGCCGCCACCCGCGCGGCGGTCTCGCGAGCGCTTGCGCGCTCGAGGACGTCACGCGCATCGCTGAATCCGTACTTCAGGACGCCCGCGAGGTCGGCGTGACCGGGACGCACGCGAGTGACCGGTTTGGACTTGAAGCCGCGCGCCTCGACCTGCATGGGGCCCTTCCAGTTCTCCCAGTCCCGATTCTCGATGACCAGCGTGATCGGAGACCCGAGGGTCTTGCCGCCACGGACTCCGCTGACGATCCGAGCAGCGTCGTGCTCGATCTGCTGGCGTTTTCCCCGCCCGTGTCCCCCCTGGCGTCGCCGGAGGTCGGGGTCGATGTCGCGAGCGGCGTCCATGGGCACGCCTGCCGGCATGCCCTCGACGATCACGGTGAGTTGAGGGCCGTGCGACTCGCCGGCCGTGAGAAATCGAAGCATTCACAACGGATTGTATTGGCGGGCGCCCATCCGCCCCATTCACGCCGTCGATCGCGCAGTGAATTTGTCCGTGTCAGGTCCCGGGTGGGCGCGAAGACTGCAGGTGATGACCGAGGCGATCAGCGTGCGGCGGACGGCCGTCGAGCACCTGCGCATCGCACGGCTCCTCGACGCCAATGGCGACGTGATCGCGGCGATCTGCGCCTACCGCGAAGTGGTCCGCGAGGGATCGGGAACCGCCGCCTCCGAGGCCCTGCAGCGGATCGCCGCACTGGCGCGGCTCCACTGAGCGCGCCCGGCGCTTGTTTCAGAGACCGGCAGGGCGCGGCGGCGCGGCCGCCGACGGGGGCGTGTTCATAGTGGTGAGCAACTCGTTGTAGAAGGTCTCTGCCTTGGGGATTCGGTGGAGCACCTCCACCCCGTCGCGCCCGGCCGACTCGATCTCGATGTCACCGGCGCCAATGAGCCGGTCGCCGAACGGCCGGTGGATCACCGTGTTCTGGATCCGGTCGAGCGGGATTGTCTCCGCGGTCCTCGACAGGATGCCGCCCTCCATGACGATTCGCCGGTCGGTCAGGTGATAGGTGGCAAAGCGCCAGCGCAGGATCCGCAGCCCCGCCCAGAGCACTGACCCGACGATGAGCACCAGGGCGACGATGTTCTTGACCGTCGATATCGACACCGAGCCGACCTTCACCGGAAGCTTGGCGTCGAGGACGATCGCGACGACGATGACGACGACCGCACCCAGCACGTGGCCGGCAAGCACCGACCAGTGCTGGCGGACCAGTGCGATCGACCGTTCCCCCGGCATCAACTGCGTCGGCATTGCCTCACCTCAACGAACCTCTGGACTTCGTGCGGGTCACGGACCGAGGTACAGGATGAGCGCTGCGCCCGCACAGAGGAACGGACCATAGGGTATCGGGTCTTTGAGCCCACGGACGCGTGTGACCAGAAGAACGATCGCCGTCGCGCCGCCGATGAACACCCCGGCGATCACGGCATAGACGGCGCCGAGGTTCGCGCTCGTCGGGCCGGCACCGGTCACCGCGCCCACCAGCGCACCGAGCTTCGCGTCGCCGAGTCCGATGCTGCCGCGGGACACAAGGTTCTGCACCAAGAAGAATGCCGCCACGCCGACCGCACCGATGATTGCGCCGGTCACGGTCAGGCGTGGCGACCACTCGCTCAGCACCAGCGCGGCCAGGATGCTCGGGTAGGTGATGACGTTGAGGATGAGCCGGTGCTTCAGATCGAAATCGACGATGTGGACGAAGATGGCGAGCCAGAGCAGGTGGATCAGCAGCCCGGTGCCGAACTGCTCGTGCGCGGCGAAGGCCCCGAATCCGACCGCTCCGAGCGCCGGCGAGAGCCAGCGTTCCAGCCAGGTCCAGCCATAACGTTCGCCGGCCCAGGGGCGCGCCGGCGCCGGCGCCTCCGCGGCCCCCGCGGCTCGGCTCAGCTCCTCGGCGATATCGCGTTCGTAATCGAGGCGCTCCTGGCGTTCCTCCTCCTCGAGCCTCTCGAACCTCTCGAGCGCCACGGCAAGCCAGCCCGAGCCCAGCCCGACGAGACCGCCGGCAACCGTGACGCCGGCGATGACCAGCGGCGGATTCACGCCTCGACTGCCCGGATCAGCGCGCTCCGCACCGCCGCAGCAGGCGCGACCTTACCGGTCCAGATCTCGAAGCTCAGCAGGCCCTGCTGGAGAAGCATCTCCAGCCCATCGCTGGCGCGATGGCCGGTTTCGATGGCGGCGGCCACCACGTCGATCGGACGCGGTCGATAGCGGAGGTCGACAACGCTGCACGCCGCGGGCACCGATCGCGGATCGAACGGTAGGGACTCCAGTCCGACCGGGCTCGCATTGACAACGATCGCGGAATGCCTGCTGGTCGCGGCGATGGCGCCGCGATCCCATGGAACGGTTGCGATGTCGCCGGATCCGCGAAGGCGATCGACCAGGTCGGCAGCAGCCGCGTCGCGACGAGCGGCGATCCGCAGGCGAAGCAGGGGAACCCGGGTGAGTGCCAGCGCGACCGCGGCGGCCGCCCCACCGGCACCGAGCACGAGCGCCGTCGCGCCCTGACGTGGCCACATCGATTCTTCGCTCAGCGCCAGCTCGAACCCGTCGGCATCGGTGGTCACCCCGAGGAGCCGTCCTCCGCGAACCGAGATCGTGTTGACGACGCCAAGGGATTCGGCGTCGCCCTCGAGATAGTCGCAGCGTGCTGCCATCACCGCCTTATAGGGCGTGGTGACGTTGCAGCCGGTGTAGCGCCCTTCGCGAAGTTCCGCCACGAATGCATCGATCTCTGAGGGTGCCAGGTCGCGAATGACGTAGGTGCCCTCGACGCCCGATGCTTGCATCGCGGCCTGGTGCATGACCGGACTCGGCGATTTCGCGATGCCGGATCCGACGAGGCAGAGCCGGAGCGGCAGGGTGCTCACCGCGGTGCGCGCGCCGCGGCAATCCGGCGGGCGTCGAGCCAGCTCTGGAGCAGGACCGCCGCGGCCACCGCGTCGATCACCTCCCGCCTGCGCTTGCGACGCACACCGCTTTCGATGAGGGAACGCTCGGCAATGGTCGTCGTGAAACGTTCGTCCCACAACTCGATCGGGGTCGCGGTCCGCTCCGCAAGCTCGGCGGCGAACATTCGCGCGTGCTCAGACGCGTCGCCCTCGCTCCCATCGAGACGACGGGGCAATCCGATCACCACACGGTCCACATCGCGATCTTCCATCTCGCGCGTGATGCGTGCCCACATCGTTCGCGAGTCGTTTGGAATCGTCGCAAGCGGACTGGCCAGCGTACAGGTCTCATCGGAGACGGCAAGCCCGACGCGGACGGTGCCGACGTCGATGCCGAGGACGCGTCTGCCACCGGTGCCGTCCCCGGTCCCGCTCACGGCGACTTGGTTGCCGGCGCTACGAAATTCTCGACGATATCGATCTGTGACGCGCGCAGCGGGAGATAGAACAGCTTGAAGGGCCACTCGGAGACGGTCACGCCCTGCACCTTGGCGACGTTGCCTTCAACGATCGTCTGAGCCTTCGAGGGATTTCGTCCGGTGAGCTGGGCTTTCAGAGTGTTGAGGTTGACCTGGGGCTGGCTGAACGCGGTCGCCGAACAGGCGAGGATGACTGTGCCGTTGACGTTTGCTTGCGTCACTGCGCAGGGTGGCGTGGTCAGGCTGCCTTTGGCCAGTACGTCGCCGGGTTTAATCAGCTTGTCGAGGTCGGCGATGATGTCGTTGTGGACCGCCGCGTTGTCGTAGATGGCGGCTTCAGCCACGCCTTTCACGGTGATTTGCGCAGCGGCGAATTGCGCACCGACGACAGGGGGAAACGGTTGCGGCGTTACAACGAACGCAGTTGCCTCTCCGTTGCCGGCCGGATCCTTGGCGAGGGGCTTCCCCGCCGCGTGCGCCACCAACTCTGTCTGCATCTGGCTCGAGAGCTGAGCCTCGACGGTGGTCACCTGTGAGGTCCAGTTGGCGACGTCAGTCGCGCTCGCGGCTGTGACCTGCTTGGGGTCGGTCCCACCCGAGGCCCCAGAGTCGTTGGTCACGCTGATGTGGATCCCCGGGCAGAGCAAGGGATTTGGACACGGGTCTCCCTGCCACAGCGTCAGGGTGCCGGAGCCGACGTTGCCGTTTGCCCCGGCGGTGAGATCCACGTACGGCGCGGTTGCGTTGTAGGGATTCGTCCCGCAGTTGGAGCTGGTCGGCGGCGGATTCTGCGGACCGATACAGATCACGCTGGTCCGTGTGGGTCCGAAGGTGACCGATTGGTCGGCGCTCTGCACCTGGGAGCTGGGGTTGTTCACGGGAAGGGTGAATGAGATGTCGCTCGGGGCGTCGGTCGAAAAGGTCAATGTCGTCTTCGCAGCCACCGCCGGAAGGGTCTTGGTTCCAGTCGGAGTTGCCGTGAACTGGGACGACGCAGAGGTGCTCACGACACCGGTGAGGACGTGGTCGGCCGCCGTGGCCGCGGCGGGATTGGTGGTTCCCTGAATCGTCGAGCTAACGGAGAGCGGGGTTGCGGCGATGGTGATGGTGACCTTCGCGGACGGCGCGAAAGCCATGAACAGCAGGATCCCGATGACCGCGATTGCGGCAGCAGCGATGTACAGGAACCGCCGGCGGTCCGACCCGCGCGGCGGCCGTCCGGCCGGTGGAAGCTGGGTGATCACGCGTCGTGGTTCCAGCCTGGAGGTTGCCGGCGCGTGAGCCGGTGGGCTGAGCGGCGGTGGCGCCGGCGGCGGAGCGGGCGGCGGTTCCAGCACAGCGGCGGCCGCCATGCCGGCTGCACCTGCGGTCACGACGCGGCCGGCTCCCGAGCCGCCCCCGCGGGGTCCGGCAAGCTCGATGCCCCGCTCGAATGCGGGGACCGATCCGTAGACCGGGAGCCCGCTCGCCCGCGCCAGCTGCTGAAGTCGAGGATCCTCGGTGACGATCGACGTCCGGCGACCGGACTGATGGCTGAACTGGGCGAGCAGCCGCACATTGAGCGGGGTCTGGAGCGCCCTGCTCGAGCCCGGGACGACGAGCCCGACATCCGGGTCGGCGGACGAGCGAACCCGATCGATGAGATCAACGATCTCGTCGTCGGGCTTGGCAATTACAACAGCCGGCATCGGCGCCTATACCTTCATCGTCTTCAAAACGCGGCGCATGAGTCCTCCCAGGGGCTCGTCCGCGTCATCTTCCAGCGTCACGGCGTGTCGCGCAAGCCCCATCGGGGTGACATCCTGGCTGCCGACCAGGAGGCCGGTCGTGTCATACACACCGGTCACGTCACCCGGTCCGAGGACCTTGACACTCGGCGGACGGGTGAAGGGGACCGTGTCCGACCAGTCGAGGGCGCGAAGTTGTTCCGCGACCTCGGGGAGCGCGGCTCCTCCACCCGCGAGGCAGATGGACCCCGGGAGCGGATCCGGACCGGCGAGCTCCTCGAGCGTCAGGGCGACGCCCTGGGCGAGGACTTCGGCGGTCGGGGTGAGGGCTCGGCGAGCCATGGCGCTCTGCTCGGCGGCGAGGTGCCCCTCGGAGTGCGCGACCTTGAAACGTTCGGCCTCGTCGAGGTCCATCGAGAGATCGGTCGCGAGCCGCTTGGTGAACGAGCGTCCTCCGAGGGCGAACATCCGCGTCGCCTCGATCCCGCCTCGCCGGACCACGGCGATGTCGGTGGTCCCGCCACCGACGTCCACGAAGATGGCGCCGAGCTCATGCGACTCCGCCGAGGCGCAGCCACGGGCCAGCGCATACGGCTCGGCGACGGTGGCGACGAGCTCGAGGTCCAGCTCCTGGGCGATCGCCTGCAGCGCTCCGATATGTGTGAGCGGTGCGAACGTGTTGAACACCGTGATCTCGACGACGTGGCCCTGGAAGTCCACCGGGTTGCTCACCGCGTAGCCGTCGATGCGCACCGAGGTGATCGTGCTGTGGACCAGCTTGACGTTGACCTCCTGGACGCCGAGGTCGTGCGACATCTGGCGCACCGCTTCGCGAAGCGCACGTCGCTGCACCGCCTGGAGTGCGGTGGCGAGGTCCGCCTGGGTGATGCGGGCCTGCGGTTGTGGCCTCGGCATGGTCATGGTCGTGCTGAAGCCGCGCACCTGCTCGCCGGCGATGCCGATGACCGCCTGGCCGGGGATGGTCTCGCACATGTCCTCGGCTTCGGTGAGCGCGCGGTCGCAGTTGTCGATGACCGCCTGGAGGTCGGCGACTGCGCCCGCCTGCATGTGCGACTGCGCCTGGCGGACCTTGCCAACGCCGAGCACGATGCCCTTGTCGTTCTCGCGCTTGACGATCAGCGCCTTGACGAACTCCGTCCCGATGTCGAGGACGGTGAAGTGGCTCTGGAACTCTTCGCGCCGCTTGAGCAGCGCGAACTTTCGCTTGGGCATCAGGCCGCGTGCCCCATCGTCTCGGTGATTGCTGCGCGCAGCAGCGACACTGCCGCCTCGCGCTTCGCCGGGTCACCGACCTTGCCTCGCCCCAGGTCGGGACGTCCGCCGCCCTTGCCGCCGGTGACCTCCGCGGCGCCGGTGACCAGCGTCCCCGCGTGAACGCCCGCGTTGAGCGCCCGGCCGCCGACCTTGACGACGAGCGTGGCCGGACCGAGCACCGCGGCGACGCCATCACCCTGGAGGCGATCGGCGAGGAGGCGATCACCGGCCTGGGAGACGTCGTCGGCGCCGATGTCGCCGTCGAGCAGCAGGTGGGCAAAGGGCACGCCCCCGGCATCCTCGACGACGGCCGCGTCGGTGGCCACGCTGGATGGCGCGGCCTGGCGCACCTGGGTCACCTCCCGGCCCAGCTTGCGAACCTGGTCCTGGAGGGCCGCCACCCGTTCGGGGACCTCTTCCGGACGCGTCTTGAGCGCCCGGGCAGTGGATACGAGCGCAGTCCCGAGACGCCGCCAGCGCTCCTCCGCGCTCTCGCCGGAGACCATCTCGATACGACGGATTCCCTGGCCGATACTGCTCTCGGAGACGAGGATCGCCGCGCCCAGGTCGCCGCTTCGAGTGACGTGCGTGCCGCCACACAACTCCCGCGACCAGCCTCCGAAGTCGACCACCCGGACATCAGGCGAGTACGCCTCATCGATCAGCGCGATCGCGCCACTGGCCCGAGCATCGGCGAGCGGCATGAGCGCGACCGTGCGCTCGAGGTTGCGCCTGATGCCGTCATTGACGCGATGCTCGATGTCGGTGAGTTCATCGGCGGTGAGCGCCCTCGGGAATGAGAAGTCGAAGGTTGCGTGGTCGGGGCCCACGAACGACCCGCGCTGGACCACCCCGTCGCCCAGGACCTCGCGAAGGGCGCGGTTGAGTAGGTGGGTGGCGCTGTGATGGCGAGCGATCCGGCCGCGTCGCCCGGCGTCGACCTTGGCGTGGACCGCCTGCCCGGGTCGGAGCTCTCCCGATTGGACGAGCACGTCGTGCGCCCGGGCGTCGCTCCCCGCCACCGGCTGGGTGTCGCGGACGGCGGCGCTCCCGCCGGGCCAGGAGAGCGAACCGGTGTCGCCGACCTGGCCGCCGGCTTCCGCGTAGAACGGGGAGACATCGAGCAGCACGGGCCCGCTCTCCCCGGCGTCGAGCGCCTTGATCTCGCTGTCCAGGCCGATGCGAAGCACTGTTGCTTCCGATTCCAGGAGGTCGTAGCCGACGAACCGTGTCGGCGGCAGCGCCTCGGCCCCGGCGAATCCCACGCGGCGCGCTGACGCCTGACCACGCTCACGCTGCTCCTGCATTGCCGCCTCGAAACCCTCGAGGTCGACGGGTGCCCCTCGCTCGGCTGCCATCTCGACCGTTAACTCGATTGGGAGCCCGAAGGTGTCATAGAGACGGAAGGCGTCGGCGCCGTCGATGCGGGTTGCGTTCGTCGAGAGCAGGGCGGCGAGGCGTTCCGTCCCGGCGTCGAGGGTTCGAGCGAAGGCCTCCTCCTCGATGCGCAGCGTCTCCTCGATCAGCCCGCGAAACTCGACGAGCTCCGGGTAGACCGGTCCCATCACGACCACGAGGTCCGGGGTCCCGGCTGCGAGTCCGCCTCGAAGCGCGACGCGACGAGCGTGCACCGCGGCGCGGCGGATGAGCCGGCGGAGCACGTAGCCGCGTCCCTCGTTGGCGGGGAGCACTCCGGCTGAGATCAGGAACCCGGCGCCACGGAGATGGTCGGCGAGGACGTAGAAGGACCGCTCGAGCGTCGGATCGGCGCCGTCGGCCGCCGCCCGGGATTTGAAGCCGTTGACGATCGGCGCGAAGTGATCCGTGCCATACCCGGTCCGGTCGCCCTGCACGATCGCGACGATCCGGTCGAATCCGAGCCCGGTGTCGACGGTCGGGTTGGGCAGCAGCGGCCTCGAGCCGTCGGGCTGCTGGTCGAACTCCATGAAGACCAGGTTCCAGAACTCTTCGAAGCGGTCTCCCCCACACTCGTCCTGCGGGGTGCAGTCGGTCTTTCCGCAGGAGCACGGGCCGCCCCAGTCGTAGTACAACTCGCTGTCGTAGCCGCACGGACCGGTCGGGCCGGCCGCCCACCAGTTCTCGGTCAGACGCGAGATGCGTTGGCGGGGAACGCCGATCCGCTCGACCCAGAGCCGCTCCGACTCGGTGTCATCTGGGTAGATGCTCGGCCAGAGACGCTCCGGGTCGAGACCGAGCACCTTGGTGGAGAACTCCCACGCGTAATCGATCGCACCTTCTTTGAAGTAGTGGCCGATCGACCAGTTGCCGAGCATCTCAAAAAAGGTGTGATGCGTCGGGTCACCAACCGACGCCATGTCGTCATATTTCAGCCCGGCGCCACGAAAGCATTTCTGACACGAGACGAGGTCGCGCGACGGTGGCGTGCGCTGTCCGGTGATCCACGGTTTTAGCGGCACCATACCGGCCACAGTGAAGAGAAGCGACGGATCGTCGTGGGGAATGAGCGGAAAGCTCGCGAGCCGGAAGTGCCCGCGCTCTTCGAAGAAGCGAAGAAATCGCTCCCGGATCTCAGAGCTGAGCACGTGCAAAAGTATTCGACAGCAAGTTGTCGAATTCTACACGGGCGCCTCGGCTCCGAACTCCTTGCGAAGGTGCTCGACTGCCGCGCGCTGCAATCGTGAGACGTGCATTTGCGAAATACCGAGTCGTTTTGCGACCTCGGTTTGCGGCAATTGTTCGACAAATCGCAGCGCCAGGATCTTGCGTTCGCGAGGCGTGAGGTGGGCCATCACCTGCTCGAGGACGTCCTGCATCTCGACGCGGTCGAGGTTGTCGTCGGACAGCCCGAGCCGGTCTCCGAGGGTGAGGGGTTCGTCGCCGCCACCGACCGGGCCGTCCAGGGAGACGGTGTGCTGCGCTGGGGCGACCTCCATGGCGGCAAGGACCTGGTCAGGCTCGAGCCCCACCTTCGCCGCGATCTCGGCGACCGACGGCGACCTGCCCAACTCGTTCTGGAGCTGCTGGGTCGCCGCATTCACCTTCGCCAGGTTCTCCTGGAGGCGCCGCGGAACCCGTACTGCCCAGGACCGGTCCCGGAAGTGGCGGCGGATCTCGCCGGCGATGGTCGGCGTGGCGAAGGTGCTGAACTCGTTCTCCAGCGACGGGTCGAAACGCTCGATCGCCTGAATCAGGCCGAGGAACCCTACCTGCTCGATGTCCTCGAGGGGCTCGCCGCGATTGGCGAACCGGCGGGCGATGTAATGGACGAGATCGCTGTTGAGCTCGACGAGGCGTTCGCGAATTCGCGGGTCGCGCGTCTTGTTGAATTCGCGCAGCAGACGCCGCATCTCGGCCCGCTCAGCCGTCTCCGCCGGCTTCGCGATCGTTCGCTCGCGCGTCGCCACACCGTCGCCGCGACCCGGCGAGGGGGTCACGACGCCTTGTATTTGGTCAGCCGGACGCGCAGGCTCCCAGTTCGCTCGTCGACCCGATACGTGCTGTCATCGACAAAGAGTCCCATGAGGCGGAGCGCGAGGTCGGTGGCGGCGACAAGCTCTCCCTCCCGACCGAGCCCCGCTTGCTCGGCCCGAGCTCGGAGCTCGGCCTCTCGGTTCACCGTGCTCCGGACCGTGACCTCGAGCCCGGTGTCGCTCATCTTGAAGACGATGCGCACTTGGCCGGCGATCGACCCTGAGCCCTCCAGGCAGCGGATCGCGTTCTCGCAGGCCTGCGCGACGGCGATGGTCAGGTCGTCGATGGCATCCATGTCGAACCCGGCGAGCGATCCGAACGCGCCGGCCGCTCGCTTGGCGACGAGGACGTGCTCGCGATCAGCCGGCAGCCGGAGCTCGGAGACGGTTCCCATGGCGCTCTTCACATACCCCACGATGCGGGCGCCGAAACCGCCGCTACCGGAGGCTCAGGCGCCGGACGGCTCGGAGGAAGGCACCGATGGCGCTGCGGCACCGGCAGCCCGGCCCTCATCGACGGCGCCGGCGATCTCGGCCTCCCACTCGCGTGCTTCAGCCTCCTCCCGGCGGCGTGCCCGGACGCGCCAGAAGAACACAGCACCGGTCACGGCCGCGCCTGTAGCCACAAGTCCTTTCTTACCGAACGGAACGCGCATTCCACGAGCCTCCCGAATTGCCGACTCGGTGATTATGAGCCTCGGCGCCGCGCCGGCGCGAGCACTGCGCCAGTGACCTCGAAGAGCACCACTCCGATCGCGTCGGCGACCGGATGCAGCGCGCCGAGCTGCGGCCCCCCGGCTCGGGTGGCGATGGCCACGAGCTCACCGGCGAGCACGCCGGCCGCGGCGAGAACGAACGCGAGGAGGACTGAGCCGCGCCGGGGCATCACCAGCGCCGACATTGTTGTACCGATCAGCACGAAGAGGATCGCGAGGCCGAGCCCCGGGCTCACGGCATCCGGGTGTTCGGAAGGATCGCGATGCCCAGGTCGCGAAGCTGACCGGGGTCGACCGGGGCAGGCGCATCGGTCATCGGCTCCTGCGCCTGCTGGTTCTTCGGATAGGCGATCACGTCGCGGATGTTGTCGGTGCCGAGCCCTTCCATGACCATGCGATCGATGCCGCCGGCCCACCCGCCGTGCGGTGGGACACCATATTCGAAAGCCTCGAGCAGGAAGCCGAACTTGCGTTGCGCCTCCTCAGCGTCGATGCCGAGCGCGGCGAGCACGCGCTGCTGGATGGCCGGGTCGGTGATGCGGATGCTGCCGCTGCCGATCTCACGGCCGTTGACGACGAGGTCGTAGGCGCGCGAGCGCACCGCGAGCGGATCCAACTCGAGGAGACCCAGATCGTCGGCATGGATCATCGTGAACGGGTGGTGGGCGGCACTGATCTCACCGGTCTCGTCGCTTCGCTCGAACATCGGGAAGTCCGTGACCCAGAGCATGTCGATGCGCGCGTCGTCGTAGAGACGGCGCACTCGCCCAAGATGGTTGCGAACTGCGCCGAGCGCGCCGTGCACGACGCTCGGACGGTCGGCCACCATGAGCACGCAGTCGCCGGTCTCGGCGCCGGTGGCCGCGCCGATCGCGTCGAGCTCGTCGGGACTGAAGAACTTCGCGATGCCCCCCTGCCAGCCCTCCGCGCGCTTCCAGAGGTATGCGAGACCACGTGCCCTGGCGCCACGCGCAACCTCGGTCAGTTGGCCTTCGATGTCGCTGCGGCTGAGATCGTCGCCGCCCTTCACGCAGATGCCCTTCACGATGCCGCCGGCAGCGACCGCGTCGGCGAAGACCCGGAAGCCCGACGTTCCGACGATGCCGGTGAGGTCGCGGAGCAGCAGTTCGAAGCGGGTGTCGGGCTTGTCGACCCCGTAGCTGTCGACGGCCTGCCGCCAGGTCGTGCGTGGGAAGGGCACGGTGAGGTGTCCGCCGCGAAAGTCGCACGCCTCCCATGCGGACGGGATGGCGTGCTCGAGCGCCGCGAAGATGTCGTCCTCATCAACGAAGGACATCTCGATGTCGAGCTGCGTGAACTCAGGCTGGCGGTCGGCGCGCAGATCCTCATCGCGCATGCATCGAGCCAGCTGGAAATACCTGTCGAAGCCGGCCACCATGGAAAGCTGTTTGTACAGTTGGGGTGATTGAGGGAGCGCATAGAAGCTGCCCGGGAACAGGCGGCTGGGCACGAGGTAGTCGCGAGCCCCCTCGGGTGTGGCCCGGATCATCATTGGGGTCTCGATCTCCAGAAACCCGATCTCCGCCATCGCCTTGCGCAGCTCCGTGCAGAATTTCGCGCGAGCCCGCAGGTTGCGCTGCAGGTGCACACGGCGCAGGTCGAGATATCGATGGCGCAGGCGCAGCTGCTCATCGACCTCGGTGTCCTCGTTGACCGGAAACGGCGGTGTCCTGGCGACGGCGAGCACGCTGCACGCACCGGCGCGCAACTCGACCTCTCCGGTCTCGCGCTTGGGATTCACGTTCTCAGGGGACCGCTGTCTGATCTCACCCTCGAAGCGCAGCACCCATTCAAGACGCGCCTCGCGCGCGGCCGCATGGGCCTCCGGCGCGTCGTTGGGATCGATGACCACCTGGAGGATGCCGGTGTGGTCGCGCAGGTCGATGAAGATGAGTCCGCCATGGTCACGGCGGCGGTCCACCCACCCGAACGCGGTCGCCGGTCTCCCCGCGTCCCCGGCGCGCGGGGTGCCGCAGTAGGTGCGGTCAGTGGTCACGACGTTCCTCCGAGGATGCGGGTGACGGTCGCCGCGAGCTCGGCGATCGGCACCGTCTGCTGGCTGTGTCCGTCGAGATCGCGAACCACGGCGCTGTCGCCGGCCACTTCGTTCTCGCCAACGATGACTGCAACTCGCGCGCCGATGCGACCGGCACCGCGCAGCTTGCGATCGAGTCTCCGTTCAGCGACGTCGAGGACGGTGCGTGTCCCCGCGTCGCGGATGAGGCGGGCGATGCCCGCGGCGGCCTCGGCCTCCGCAGGTTCCACTGAGCAGACGAGCACATCGGCCGCCGCCGGGGCCTGTGGAAGCGTCCCCAGGGCACGGGCAACCATGAGGATTCGCTCGACCCCGAGGGCATAACCGGTCGCCGGGGTTGCCGGGAAGCCGAGCAATTCGGCGAGCCCGTCGTACCGGCCTCCCCCACCAAGCGAGCCCTGGGCCCCCTGGAGGACGTCGTGCCAGAACTCGAAGACGGTGTCGCTGTAATAGTCGAGCCCGCGCACCAGCCGGTCGTTGCGGATCGCGTCGATCCCCGCCGCCTCGAGATCGCGGAGAACGGCGGTGAAGTGGTCGCGGCTGGGCCGGTCCAGGGAGTCCCACAGCAGCGGGGCCCCCTCGACAAACCGGGCGTCGCGCTTGCAGTCGAGGAGACGGAGCGGGTTGGTGTACAGGCGGCGACGGCAGTCGTCGCACAGGGATGCCTCCAGCGGGGTGTAGTACGCCACCAGGGCAGCGCGGTACCGGATCCGGTCCGACGCACTGCCGAGCGAGTTCACCTGCAGATGAATTCCGGTGATGCCGAGCGCTTTGTAGAACTGCCAGGCGACCTCGATGATCTCGGCGTCGAGCGCGGGCGAGCCTTCCCCGATGCATTCGATACCGACCTGGGTGAACTGGTGCTGCCGTCCCGCCTGCGGCCGTTCGGCGCGAAAGAACGGCCCGGCATAGTGCACGCGCACGGGCCGGATCTCCTGGTCAAGGTGTGCGCCTACCACGGCGCGCAGCGAGCCGGCCGTTCCCTCCGGGCGGAGCGTCAACGAGCGCCCACCGCGGTCGTCGAAGGTGAACATCTGCTTTTCGACGATGTCGGTGTCCGTGCCCACGCCGCGGTTGAACAACTCGGTCGATTCGATGATCGGCGTCTCGATCCCGCGGTATCCGAAGGATTCGGCGACGGCGCTGTGGGCGTCGAGCAGCCATCGGCGGGCAGCAAACTCGTCGGGAAGGATGTCGCGCGTGCCTCTCGGCGCTGCGATCTGGGCCATTGGCGTTCGAGTGTACGGGCTAACGGCGTCGACGAAACCTCGCGCCCGGTGTCAGCCGAGGCGCTCCCCGAAACGCGCGGCATTGGCTGGATTGTCGAACGCGAGCGTCGGGACGAAGTCGTCGCCGAGGCCATGGAGGCGGCGAAGCGTCGCCTCACAGCGAGTCGCGAGGGCCCGCGGCCCGCGGTCCCGGCTGCCGTCCGGCGCACGCGCGTTGAGCAGCACCTGGGCGCCGCACTCAACGCCGACGACGAGGGCGCAGCCTGCCGCGGTGATCACGAGCGCGTCGCACCGTCTCCCCTCCACGCCGATGCGAAGCGACGCGTTGGTTTCCGACTCGAGCAGCTCCGCGGTCGCCAGCTCGAGCACCCGGATTCGGGTCGGCCTGTCCACGAGGCGAGTGTGGCGAGCGCGCGCGACAGCTGGTTGTCGCGCCGGTTCAGACGGTGTCGCGAGCCACGGTGTGGACGTCGCGAACCGACTCGAGGCGCTCGAGGAGACGGCTCAACTGCGAGAGGTTCTGGATCTCGACGATGGTGCTGATCACCGCGGTCTTGTCGTCGTACACCTGCACGTCTGCGCCGCTCAGGTTGATCTTCGATTCCGCGATGACCGCCGCGATGTCGCGGAGCAGACCAGTACGGTCCCATGCCTCGATCTTAATGCTCACCGGGAACACCTGGCGCGCACCGGTCTCCCACTCGACGTCGACGATGCGCTCGACGTCGCCGGCATTGCGGACGTTCACGCAGTCGGCGCGGTGCACGGTCACACCCTTGCCGCGGGTCACGTACCCGCGGATCGCATCGCCCGCCACCGGTTTGCAGCAGTGCGCCAGGGTCGTGAGCATGTCGACGTGGCCGTGCACCCGCACAGTTCCGGTCGGCGCGGGAGTACTGGTGAGCGGAATCCCGAGAATGCGATCGTCGTCGGTCTGCTGCTCGTCGGCGCCGAACTTCAGCACGGCGCTGCGGGCGCTGATATCTCCGTAGCCGATCGCGGCGACGAAGTCGTCGACGGTTGCGACCTTGAATTCCTGGGCCAGCTCGAGGAGTTGATCCTCCTTGACGCCGCTGAGCGACATCTGGCGGAGACGCCGAAACTCCTTGTCCAGCATCTCGCGGCCCTTCTGAATATTCTCGTCGCGACGTTCGCGCTTGAACCACTGGCGGATCTTTTCGCGGGCGCTCGAGGTCTTCACGAAGTTCAGCCAGTCGCGCGACGGTCCGTGCGGCGCTTTGGTGGTGAGCACCTCGACGATCTCGCCGTTCTCCAGGCGATGATCGAGCGGCACCATCCGCCCATTCACCTTGGCCCCGATGCAGCTATGCCCCACGTCGGTGTGGATGCGATAGGCGAAGTCCACCGGTGTCGATCCCTGCGGCAGCGAGCGCACATCACCGCGCGGGGTGAAGACGAACACCTCGTCCTGGAAGATGTCGACCTTGACGGTGTTGACGAAGGCCTCGGCGTCGAGCACCTCCTTTTGCCAGTCCATCAGCAGACGCAGCCACGTGAACCGCTCGTCGATGCGGGCGCCGTCCTGCCCGCCCTTGTAGCGCCAGTGCGCCGCGACGCCGTACTCGGACGTCTCATGCATGTCCTGGGTGCGGATCTGCACCTCCATGGGCTCACCGGTGTGCGAGAGCACGGTGGTGTGCAATGACTGATAGCCGTTGCCCTTGGGCATGGCGATGTAGTCCTTGAAACGGCCGGGCAGCGGCTTCCACAGCGAGTGCACGACGCCGAGCGCGCCGTAGCAGTCCTTGATGGAGTCCACGAGGACGCGGATGGCGATGATGTCGTAGATCTCGCCGAACTCCTTCTGGCCGCGGAGCATCTTCTCGTGGATGCTGTAGGTGTGCTTGGTGCGGCCGGCGATCTCCGCCTGCATGCCGAGCGGCGCGAACTCGCGAGCGAGAATCTCGGTGACATCACGCACGAAGGCATCGCGCTGCTCACGACTGCTCGCCAACCGCGCCTCGATGAGGTGGTAGTTGTCGGGATCGAGCTGCACGAACGCGAGATCTTCCAGCTCGCCCTTGATCTCCCAGATTCCCAGGCGATGCGCGAGCGGCGCATAGATGTCGAGCGTCTCCCTGCTGATGCGCAGGCGGCGCTCGGTCGTGTGCGCGCCGATGGTGCGCATGTTGTGGAGTCGATCGCCGAGCTTGATGAGCACCACGCGCACGTCCTCGGCCATCGCCACGAGCATCTTGCGGATGTTCTCGGCCTGGTGCTCCTCGGCGCTGCGCACGTGGATCTTGCCGAGCTTGGTCACCCCGTCGACGAGCTTGGCGACCTGGTCACCGAAGAGGCTGCGCACCTCCTCGCGGGTGACCTCGGTGTCCTCGACGGTGTCGTGGAGCAGTGCGGCCATGAGCGTCTCGGGGTCGAGACGCAGGTCCGCGAGGATGCCCGCCACCGCGAGCGGATGCTCGATGTAGGGCTCGCCAGTGAGCCTCGATTGCCCGGTGTGGGCACGATCGGCCACGTCAAAGGCGCGCCGGATTGAGGTCTGATCCTCCTTGGGGAGGTATTCCACGCGGGCCATGAGCTCGGTGATAGGCACGGCCTTTACGAGTGTAGAGCCGCAACGCTTGGATCAAACACGATGTAACGAGAGTATGTCCAACGAGTGAATTCCCGCGACTGATTGCCACCGGCGATGGGACGCGAAGCTGCCCTTAGGGCATGACCCGGTAGACTCACCGCGATGACCCTGGAATCAAGCGAGCCCCGAGTGGAAGAGAAAGAGGCAACCCTGATCTCACCGCTCGGGGGAGCGCTTGTCGATCTGCTGATGACAGCAGACGAGCTTGCTGACCTCAGCGCGCGCGCCAACGAGCTCATCTCGCTGCGTGTTTCGGAGACGGCATCCGCCGATCTCGCGCTTCTCGGCAACGGCGCCTACTCGCCGCTCGACGGTTTCCAGGGACGCCGCGACTATGAAAGCGTCGTCGCGCACGCAGCACTCGGTGATGGAACGCCCTGGACGCTGCCGATCACGCTTCCCGCGGGGGATCAGGCGCGTTCGCTCCAGGAAGGCGCCGTCGTCGCGCTGCGCGATGAGGGCGGTCACGTTCTCGGTGCGCTCACCGTGACCGAGATGTACGATCGCGACCTCGAGGCCGAGGCGCGGGAGGTGTACCGAACGACCGACCAGGCCCATCCCGGTGTTGCCGCGCTGTTCGCGCAGGGACCGACGGTCGTCGCCGGCCCGGTTCGAGTCGCCGCGCAGGCCCCCGGTGATGTCCCGTCCGCGCCGGCCGAGACGCGCGCGGCGCTCTCGGACCGTGGCTGGTCGACGGTCGTCGGATTCCAGACGCGCAACCCCGTGCATCGCGCGCACGAGTACCTGACCAAGGTCGCGCTCGAGCAGGTCGACGGACTGCTGCTCCATCCCCTCTCCGGGGTGACCAAGGGTGATGACGTGCCGTTCGATGTCCGGATGCAGTGCTACCGCGTCCTACTCGACGGGTATTACCCGCCGAATCGCGTGGTGCTGGGCATCTTCCCGGGTGCGATGCGCTATGCGGGACCGCGCGAGGCCATCTACCACGGGCAGGTCCGCCGCAACTACGGCTGTTCGCACTTCATCATCGGGCGTGATGCTGCCGGGGTCGGCAACTACTACGGCACCTACGACGCGCAGACGCTGTTCGACGAGCTCGGAGGTGCCGAACGTCTTGGCTTCGCCGCGTACAAGTTCGAGCATTCCTTCTACTGCCGGGCATGCGAGAGCATGGCCAGCACCAAGACCTGCCCGCACGGCGCCGACGATCGCGTGATCTTGAGCGGGACGCGGGTACGCGAGATGCTCACCCGCGGTGATCCCATCCCGCACGAGTTCACCCGGCCCGAGGTTGCGGAGATCCTTCGCGCCGCCTACGCCGTCGCGGCTCCGGTCGCTGGATGACCGCCGGTCTCACGATCTGGTTCACCGGTCTCTCCGGCGCCGGCAAGTCGACGATCGGCCAGCGTGTCGCGACCGAGCTCCGCGATCGCGGCCTGCGCGTCGAGGTCCTCGACGGAGACGAGGTGCGTCGGACCCTCAGTGCCGGGCTCGGATTCTCCAAAGAGGATCGCGACATCAATATCCGGCGCATCGGATTCGTCGCCGAGCTGCTCACGCGCAATGGCGTTGTGGCGATCACGGCGGCCATCTCCCCGTACAAGGACACTCGTGGCGAGGTGCGCCGGCGGATCGGCCGCTTCGTCGAGGTCTACGTGAGCTGCAGCATCGACGTGCTCTCGGAGCGCGACGTCAAGGGCCTGTACAAGCGAGCACTTGCCGGTGAGATCGAGCACTTCACGGGTGTGTCGGATCCGTACGAGGCGCCAGACGCCCCGGACGTGATCGTCGACAGCGGCACCCAGACCGTTGACGAGTCGGTTGCCGCGGTCCTCGCAGCCATCGACGCAAGCGGCCTCCTCCCAGAACCGGCGCTTCGCGGCTAGCGCCGCGATGCGCACGCCGCAGTCGCGTCCTCGACATCCGCGGCCCCGGATCACCCTCGATCAGCTGCACACGTTTCTCGCTGTCGCTGAACGCGAGCACGTGACCGCTGCCGCCGAGGCACTCGGCCTCTCGCAGGGCTCGGTCAGTGGTGTGGTGCGCCGCCTTGAAGCCACCCTTGGGTTGCCGCTCCTCCAGCGGGTTGGGCGCAACGTGCAGCTCACCGACGTTGGCCGGGCGCTCCGCCAGCTCGCAGTCCGTGTGCTCGAGGACGTCGGCCAGATCGAGGAGTTGCGGGTCGGGTATCTCGCCTTCGAGCGCGGCGAGCTGACCGTCGCGGCAGGGCGCGTCATGGGTGCGCACCGCCTGTCGGGCTGGCTCGCGCCCTTTGTCGCCGACCATCCCGAGATCAACGTGCGCCTGGCGCTGGCGCCGATGCGATCACTGGTCACCATGCTCGTCGAGGGCCGGGCCGACATCATCCTCGCGGGATCATCGGTCCGCGAGCCCGGCATCGAGACCGTGGTCCTCGAGCACACTCAGCTGGTCACTGTGGTCGCGGCGCACCATCCGCTGGCTTCGAGCCGCACCGCCGTGCGCGACCTCGTCGCCCATCGCCACCTCGCCCATGAGCGCGGCAGCGCGACCGAAGCGCTTGCCGCCCACGCGCTGGGAACGCACGTCGACCCCGAGAACACCCTCGAGCTCGAGGAAGGCGCGTTGCATGCGGCGCTTCTCGCCGGGCTCGGGTTCGCCGCGATGCCTCGTTCGGTTGTGGAGCAGGACATCGCCGACGGCCGGCTGGTGGTCATCCCGCTTCCCGGGCGGAGCGTCTCGCAATCGTTCGCCGCCGCGCGACGCCGGGACCTGCACACTCCTGCGGTCGAGGCGTTCTGGGCGCACCTCAAGCGGATCGCCGTCGACCAGTCCTGAGGATCGCGTCAGTACGAACGGGCGAGCAGCGCGTAGAAGTCGGCGGGCTTCCCGCACGCGATGCACGGCGCTCCGTCCGACGGCCGGTCGGAACGGAGCACGCGAACCGTCAGCGCATGCACCGCGGCCTTGACCGCAGTCTCGCATTCTGCGGTGTTGCACATCGGTGCGGTTGCGAAGACCGGCCGCTCAGCAAAGGCCGCGACCAGTTCATCGAGGCTCGACACGTCGACGCTGCGCTCTTCGAGTCGCTTGCGCGCACGTTCGAGGATCGCCTGCTGCGCCGCCTCGAGCAGCTGCGGGAGCTGGGCGGCGAGCCCGTCGAGCGGCACGGTGTCCTGCGCACCGTCGACGCGCCGCACCACTGTGACGTTGCCCCCGGCGAGGTCCTTCGCGCCGACGATGATGCGCAGTGGCACACCGCGCAACTCCCAGTGCGCGTACTTCTCACCGGGGCGCATGCCCTCACGGCGGTCGATGCGCATGCGAACACCTGCGGGGCATTCGCTCTCGAGGCGCGCCGTCGCCTCCTCCACCGTCGCTGCGCCGGCCTCATCATTGCTGCGCGTGATCGGCACCACGACCACCTGGATCGGCGCGACCTTCGGCGGGAGGATCAGTCCCATGTCATCGCCATGCGCCATGATCACGGCCCCGACAGTCCGCGCCGACAGGCCCCACGAGGTCTGAAATGGATGCTGACGCTGATTGTCGCGGTCGCTGTACGCGATGCCGTATGCGCGCGTGAAATTCTGACCAAGATGATGCGACGTACCCGATTGCAGTGCCCACCCGTCGGACATCATCGCCTCGATGCTCACGGTGTACTCTGCGCCGGGGAACTTCTCCGATTCGGTCTTGCGTCCCTTGATCACCGGAATCGCCAGCCAGTCCTCGGTGAGCTCGCGGTAGCAGTCGAGCATGGTGTCGACTTCCTCTGCGGCCTCGCTGTCGAGCTGATGAAAGGTGTGGCCCTCCTGCCAGAGAAACTCGGTCGTGCGCAGGAAGAGTCGGGTGCGATGTTCCCAGCGCACGACGTTGCACCACTGGTTGATCTTCACCGGGAGATCGCGCCATGAATGGATCCAGTCGGCATACATGGAGCAGATGATCGTCTCGCTGGTGGGACGCACTGCGAGGCGCTCCTCGAGATCCTTGCCGCCCCCGCGGGTCACCCACGCGACCTGAGGGTCGAAGCCCTCGACGTGGTCCGCCTCCTTCTGCAGGTACGACTCCGGGATGAAGAGCGGGAAGTACATGTTCTCGTGGCCGGTGCGCTTGATCATGTCGTCGAGCGCGCGCTGGATGTTCTCCCACAACGCATAGCCGTACGGACGGATGACCATGCAACCGCGTACTGGCGAGTAGTCGGCAAGCTCGGCACGACGGACCACGTCCGTGTACCAGCGGTCGAAATCCTCGCTCTGCGCCGTGATCCGCTTTTCGTCGGCCATGGCGGAGCAGTCTACGTGAGGACGCCCTCGCGCTCGCTCAAACCGACCGGCAACGGCTTTCCGTCGGCGATCAATCGCGCGTCTTCTTCGGCGATCTCGTGCAATTCCTCCATGAGCGCGTTGACGAGCTCGCCTTCGGGCAGCGTCGAGACCACCTTGCCGTTGCGATAGAGAATGCCCTTCTGGCGGCCACCGGCGATGCCGATGTCGGCATGCATGCCCTCCCCCGGTCCGTTGACGACGCAGCCCATCACCGAGACGGTGATGGTTCGCTTCACGCCCTCGAGCGCCTTGGAGACCTGCGCGACCATCGGCATCATGTCGATCTCGAGCCGGCCGCAGGTCGGGCACGCGACCAGGTTGGGACCGTCACCCTTCTCCTGCAGGTTGGCGAGGATCTGACGCGCGACCCGCACCTCTTCCTCGGGGGATCCGACCAGCGAGACCCGGATGGTGTCGCCGATCCCCTCGGCGAGGAGGAGTCCGATGCCGAGCGCGCTCTTGATGCTCCCGGTGTCGACCGGTCCGGCCTCGGTGAGCCCGAGATGCAACGGATAGCGGTTGCCCAGGGCGACGAAGGCGCGGTTTGCGGCCAGGTTGGTGAGCACGTCGCTGGCCTTGAGCGAGACCTTGATGTCGCGGAATTCGAGCCCCTCGAGCACCCGGATGTGCGTGAGCGCCGCTGCGACCATGTTCTGCGCCGTCTCCTCGATGGATCCGCCGCGCCCTCGCGTCAGTTCCTTGCGCTGCGGGATGCTCCCGGCGTTGACGCCGATGCGGATCGGCACGTTGCGCGCCTTCGCCTCGCGCGCGATGTCGGCGACCTTGGCGCTGTCGGTGATGTTGCCCGGGTTGAGGCGCAGGCACTGCACCCCCGCTTCGAGCGCGAGCAGCGCGAGTGGGGCGTCGTAGTGAATGTCGGCGACCACCGGGATCGGCGATTCGCGCACGATCTCGTGCAGCGAGGCAGCCGCCTCGCGCGTGTCGCAGGTGACCCGAATGATGTCGGCGCCGGCTTTGGCGGCGCGCTGGATCTGCGCGATGGTTGCGGCGGCGTCCTCGGTCTGGGTCTTGGTCATGGTCTGCACCGCAATCGGTGCGGCTCCGCCGATGACGACCGACCCGACGCGAACCGGAACGGTCGGCCGGCGTGCCGTGGTCGGCGAGCCCCCGTCGGTCATAGCCTGCTCACATCTCCGATGGTGACATAGACGGCAAACACGACGATCACGGCCAGTCCGACCGCGGTGATGACGGCTTCGACCTTCGGATTGAGGCGGCGCCGGCGCACCGATTCGATGGCGATGAACAGCAGTTTGCCGCCGTCGAGGAATGGAATCGGCAGCATGTTCACGAACCCAAGGTTGAGGCTGATGAACCCGATCCACCAGACCAGGCCATTGGGTCCGAGGAACCCGTTGTTGGTGGCCGTGGCCGTCTCCTGGGCGATGCCGACCGGACCGGTGAAGCCCTGCGGGCCATTGATCCCGCCCTGGGGTGGATGCACGATCAGCCCGTAGATGCCGGTGACCTCCGCCCAGACGAATCCCGGAATCGCGCGGAACCCGTCCACGAAGGCAGCGGGTGGGCTCTCGCCGTTGTAGCCCGGCACCACGCCCATGATCCACGCAGTGTGGATCGCGTTGTTGGCCGGGTAGCCGTCCTTGATGCCCGACACGGTGACGTTGTTGAAGTACTCGGACGGCGAGCCGTTCGCGTTCTCGAGGTAGCCGCTGATCGTCACCGTCGAGCCGCTGCCGAGGAGCGTCGCCGGGTCGCCGGTGCCGACTGGCGAACCATTGATCGACGTCACCGCTAGGCCCCCGACCGGGAGCTTGCCGCCGGCCACGTTCGCCTGGTTGGTGAGGATGTTGGAGATGGTGAGCGTCGGTGTGAGCGTGGTCGTGTGCTCGTCGCCGTCCGAGGCGCGATAGACGACGGTCATCGGCCGGCCCTGGCTTGCCGTGGTGGCCTTGTGCAGGTCGGTCGTCACCTCGGACAGGGTGTCCTGCCGGATCGTCGAGCTATTGATCGAGACGATGGTGTCTCCGGTTTTGAGCCCGGCCTGACCCGCAGCCGCTTTGGATGCGTAGTTGTACGGCGTCGGCTGCATGCCGACGATCGCGAAGATCAGTGCGCCGAATATGAAGTTCGAGATGATCCCGGCCGAAACGGTCGCGAACCGGCGCGGGCGCGATGCGCGATAGAAGTTGCGGTCTCCGGCATCACTTTCGCCGGTGAGACCGAGCATGCCGGCCATGCGCACGAAGCCGCCGGCCGGGATCGCGCGGATCGCGTACAGGGTCTCGCCGACCGTGCGCGAGTACAGCTTGGGACCGAACCCGATGGAGAATTCCTCGACCTTGATGCCCGAAAGCTTGCCGACCGCGAAGTGCCCGAACTCGTGGACCGTGATCACCGAGACGAGCACCAGGATGAACGCGCCCGCGTAGATCAGGAACTGAGTCATCGGGCAGGCACCGCTCCCGTGGTGTTCACACGGACGAAGCCGCGCGCCCATGCGTCGGCGTCGAGCACTCCCTCGAGCGTCGACGCGTCACCGCCGTCGAACGCTGCCAGCGCCGCGCCGACCAGGGACACAATCTCGTCGAACCGGCACTGTCCGGACGTGAACGCTGTGACGGCCTCCTCGTTGGCGGCATTGAAGACGCAGGGCGCAAGGCCACCGCGTTCTCCGGCCGCGCGCGCGAGCCCGATGGCGGGGAACCGATTGCCGTCCAGTGCGAGGACCTCCAGCGGCGAGGCGTCGCGGAGGTCGAGGCGGGGGCCGACCCCGGGCAGCCGTTCCCCGTCGGCCAGTGCGAGCGCGATCGGCACCCGCATGTCCGGAACGCCCAGCTGAGCGATGACCGCTCCGTCGCGGAACTCGACCCAGCTGTGGATGATGCTGGTCGGCTGGATGGCGACATCGATCGACGCGTAGGGCACGTCGAAGAGAAAGTGCGCCTCGATGATCTCGAGCCCCTTGTTCATCATCGTGGCCGAATCGATGGTGATCTTCGGACCCATGTTCCAGGTCGGGTGCGCCATCGCCTCCGCCGGCGTGATCGACGCGAACGTGTCAAGCGGCCGCCACAGAAACGGGCCACCGCTGGCGGTGAGCACGAGCCGGGACACCGACGCCGGGTCCTCGCCGCGCAGGCACTGCCAGAGGGCGGAGTGCTCGCTGTCGATCGTGATGATGCGAGCGCCTGAGGCAGCCGCGCGGGCTTTGACGAGATCGCCCGCCATGACCAGGACTTCCTTGGTGGCGCTTGCCACGGTCGCCCCGGCATCGATCGCGGCGAGGGTCGGCCGGATTGCCGCGGCCCCGGTGATCGCCACGCACACCACGTCGGCGTCCATCGCGGCGATCTCGCAGGCCGCGTCCATGCCGGTTGCGCATCCCTCCGGGAGGACGGCGGATGGATCGGGGTGAACCAGCGCGGTACGGGTGACGCCGAACCGCCTGACGATGGCCTCGAGTGCCGCGGCGTCGCGTCCCGCGACCGCGCCGACCAGCTCGAAGCGATCGGGGAACCTGGCGATGACGTCGCACGCCTGACGGCCGATCGAACCGGTGGCGCCCAGGAGGACGACTCGTCGGCGGGGCGTGGGGTATGTCACTTGTGCTGCAGATGCCTCGGTTCGCAGTAGATCAGACCACGCCGGCGCTTTCCACGGGGTTACGAGAATGCGATCAGCTTCAGATAGCAATATACGACTGGCGCGAGCAATACCAGGCTGTCGGCCCTGTCGAGGAGGCCGCCGTGCCCGGGGATCAGCGTTCCCGAGTCCTTCACTCCGGCCTCGCGCTTGATCGCCGACTCGATGAGGTCGCCGCCCTGGGCTGCAATCGTCATCAGCGCGCCGAGGCCGGCACCGAGGGGGACGCTGATGCCGATCAGCCAGGGGCCGGCCTCGGCGCGCTGATGACG
>CABECQ010000352.1_pt1 | contig 36071 bp, 31 predicted proteins | sample 3132861 | NCBI WGS metagenome assembly CABECQ01 (sample SAMEA5534327, study PRJEB31848) | metagenome | biome: tundra; feature: field; material: soil | place: USA | collected 2013-05 | depth 0.15 m | reverse complement strand
GCGGCGCGGGACGCATTCGACGCCTGGCGCCGCACGCCATGGCCGTCTCGCGCAGCGATCATCCTGCGCGCATCAGAGCTGCTCGAGGAGCGCAAGGAATCACTGGCGCAGCTCATGACTCGAGAGATGGGCAAGGTGCTGACCGAGGCCCGCGGTGACGTCCAGGAAGCCATCGACATGGGCAAGTTCATCGCCGGCCAGGGACGCCGAGCCTTCGGCGAGACCATCCCCAGCGAATTGCGCGACAAGTGGGCGATGACCGTGCGCCAGCCCTTTGGCGTGGTCGGCTGCATCACCCCCTGGAACTTCCCGATCGCGATCCCCTCATGGAAGATCTTCCCGGCGATCATGGCCGGCAACGCCGTCGTGCTGAAGCCGGCCGAGGACACGCCGCTCTGCGCACTCCGCTTCGTTGAGGCGCTCGAGGATGCGGGACTGCCGGCGGGCGTGGTCAATGTCGTGTTCGGTTTCGGCGAGGACGCTGGTGCCGCGCTCGTCGCCCATCCCGACGTCGCCGCCATCTACTTCACGGGCAGCGTCGACACCGGGCGGATCGTGTCCGAGATCAGCGGCAGGATGCTCAAGAAGTGCTCCCTGGAACTCGGTGGCAAGAACGCCATCGTGGTGCTCGACGACGCCGACGTCGAGCTTGCTGTGGACGGCGCCCTGTGGGGCGCGTTCGGCACCGCGGGACAGCGCTGCACCGCTTCGTCGCGGCTGATCGTCGAGCACGGCGCGCTCGATCGCTTCACCGCGCGACTTGTCGAGCGCGCGTCGCACCTCCGGCTCGGGGATGGGCTCGATGAGAACGTCGAGATCGGGCCGGTGATCAACGAGACGCAACTCCGGCGCATCCATTCCTACACGGAGATCGGCAAGAACGAGGGCGCGTCGCTACTGCTCGGTGGCGAGGTCGCAACCGAGGGCGCGCTCGCCAAAGGCTGGTTCTACCGTCCCACCGTGTTCGGGGACGTCAATCCAGCGATGCGCATCGCGCAGGAGGAGATCTTCGGCCCGACCACGGTGATCATCCCGGTCGAGTCGGTGGAGGACGCGATTGCCGCGGCCAACTCCACGCAGTACGGGCTGAGCCTGAGCGTGTACACCAACGATCTCCGCACCGCTTTCCACGCGATCAACGAGCTCCACTCGGGCATCGTCTACATCAACGCCCCGACCATCGGAGCGGAGATCCAACTCCCGTTCGGCGGGACTCGCAACACCGGCAACGGCCACCGCGAAGCCGGTGGTCACGTGCTCGACGAGTTCAGCGAATGGAAGTCTGTGTACATCGACTACAGCGGACGCCTCCAGCGCGCGCAGATCGACACCGAGTGACCTCTGCCGTGAACGGAATTGAAGAACGTTTCACGACATACGAAGGCAAGCGCCTGCGCTACGTGACCGGAGGAACCGGCCCGCCGCTCCTGCTCTGCCACGGATTCATCGGGTCGGCGGAGAACTTCACCGACTGGTTCGACGTCCTGATCCAACGACGCACCATCGTCGCCCCCGACCTTCCGGGCTTCGGGCGATCAGCGCCGCTGGACGGCGGACACACCGCACCCGCGCTGGCTCGGTCCGCACTCGCCGCAGCCCGGGACGCCGGCGCTGACCAGTTCGACGTTGCGGGGCTGTGCCTCGGGACACCGGTTGCGCTCGCGATCCAGCGCGCTCGCCCGGAGGCGACCGAGCGCCTCATCCTGCACACGCCGTTGGTGGCGCCGTGGCTCGTGCGACGCGCGTTCCACATCCAGGTCGGCTTCATGCTGGCGCCCATCGTGTACCCGGGCATCACCTGGCTCGCGCACCAGCGCACCATGAGCGACATCTACAAGCGCGTGATGGTCGAAGGCAAGAACGTCGATCCCGTTGCGGCCAAGGCCAATTTCGACAACCAGGTGCGCGCGGATCCGCGCGCGGCACGCGAGTGGCTGCACGATGCGCTCCGCCGCGACGACCTCGCCCAGGTCCGCGGTTCGGGGCGTCCGACGCTGATCCTGGTCGCCGAACACGATCGCATCGTCAATGTGCGTCGTCTGCAATCGGCGGTCTCGGACGCGCCGGACGTGTCCTTAGATGTCATCCGGCAGGCCGGTCATGCGTGGAGCCCAGAGCTCTCGCGCCGCCAGCGCGCGCTGATCGCGGCATTCCTCGACGACCAGCCGTTGCCGAGCGTCGAAGGTGCCACCGTCGCCGCCGCCTAGGCATTCTCGGGTGATGGCCGAACCGGAGGCGGCGGTCGGCCTCGACGCCGATCGCGCGATCATGGCGTTCATACGCGAGTCGCGCAGGGCACAGGACCTTCCCCGCGTGGGAGCTTTCGTGCTCCTGCTCAGCTCCGCCACCAGGCTCCGCTTTCTCAACTACGCGATGCCCGATGACGGCGCCGACCCGGATGACGCGGAGGTGTCCGCACTGGTCGCGGCGTTCCATGCGGCCGACCGCATGCCACGCGTCGAGTTTTTGCCATCTGTGGCACCAGCGGTCGAGGCCAGCCTGACCGCCCACGGGTGGACCGTCGAGGATCGCCTGCCCCTGATGACCTGCACGGCCGCCACCCTGCGCGACCTGCGCGTGCCCGACGGCGTGGTCGTCGACGCAGCATCGGACGACCCAGCGCTGCTCGAGATGGGACGTCTCCAGCACGACGTCTTCGACGACCCGGAACCGGCCGACGAGCGCACCGTGACCAGGCTGCGGGGCTCGCTGAGCCGGGGAGGGCACGCGTTGATCGCGAGGGATGCCGAGACTCAGCAGGTTGTCGGCGCGGCGCAGTCGGGGCCGGCAGCCGGCGGCGCAACCGAGGTCGTCGGCGTCGCCGTGGCCCCATCCCACCGGCGCCGCGGGCTCGCCGGGGCGATGGTGTCGGCGCTCGCCCGGCAAGGCCTCGACTCCGGGCTTGCAACCGTCTTCCTCGAGGCAGCCCCGGGTGCCGACGGCGCCTACCGGAACGCCGGGTTCCTGCGGACGTCGACGAGCGTGCACATATCTTTGAGGAGTGACGCCGACGCCTGATCCGGTCCCGACCCCGGAACGCCGCTGGCCACCGCCGGCGCTGCGGGTCCGGCCGTTCCGCTGGTACTGGGCGGCACAGTGGCCGACCCTGCTCGGCACCTGGATGCAGGTGGTTGCCCTCGGGTATCTCGTCTACCAGCAAACTGGCAGCACCACCGCCGTGGCAGCGGTGGCAGCGGCGGACGGCATTCCGTCGGTCATCCTCTCGCTGGCCGGCGGGGTCCTCGCCGATCGCCTGCCGCGTCGCCGGATCCTGCTGGTCACCCAGTCGCTCCTCGGCATCAGCGCCGGATCTCTGGCGATCCTGGTCGCCACCCACCACGCGACCTTCGCGGCCATCCTGGTGGTGGCGATTGTGTTCGGCGCGACCGACGCCGCCGACCTGCCAACCCGCCAGGCGCTCGTGGCGGACCTCGTCGAACGCCACCTCGTGGTGAACGCTGTCGCGCTGGGCGCCGCGGCGATGAGTGCGACCCGGATCGTCGGTCCCTCGGTGGCAGGGCTGCTGATCGGGTTCGCCGGTCCGGCGGTGTGCTTCGGATTTCTCGCGGTTGCCTACCTGGCACCGATCGTCGTGCTCCTCACGGTCATCCCGGACGTCGCCCCGTTGCCACGACAGGCGGGCGCCACGGCATGGAGTGAGCTGATCGCCGGGCTCCGAGTTGCCGGCGCGGACCCTCTGATCCGCGGCGTGGTCATCGTTGCCTCGGTGCTCGCGTTCTGCGGCGTCTCGTACATGCCCTTTCTGCCGGTTCTGGCTAAAACAGAGCTGCACGTCGGACCCCAGGCGCTTGGGATCATGTACAGCGTCGGCGGGATTGGCGGGCTCGTGGGTGGCCTGGCCATCGCGTCGTTGGGGCGGGGCGCCGGGCGCCTCCAGCTCATGCTCGTCGGAGGGGTCGTCTACGCCGCAAGCCTGTTCATCGTGGCCCACGGCACCGTGCTCGGCGTCACGTTGCCTGCCTTGGTCGGCATCAGCTTCGCGTTCGTCGCAATCAGCACGTCGATGACGACGCTCCTTCAGACGGACACCGACCCGGCGCTGCGCGGCAGGCTCCTCGGTATCTACGCGACTATCTTCGCGGGACTGCAACCACTCGGCACGGTCGCATACGGCCTAATGCCGCATGCCGTCCTCTTCAACGCCATCGGTGTTGGCGCGCTGCTGGTCGGCGCGACGACGGTGATCGTCGTGGTCACCCCGTCGTTCAGAGCTCGGGTCAGCGGTCGCAGCACCGGCCGTGCCGGGCCTGCGGCAGCCCCCGATACACTGGCATGAGGATGTTCCATCGAAGGGGCGGGGTCGCGATCGTGGCGGTGTGTGCGGTCGCGCTCGCGGCGTGCAGTTCCACCCAGCCGCCGGTGTCGAAGCCGTCGCCGGTGATCGCGCGCGTGGGTCCCGATGCCATCACACTTGCCCAGTTCAACGTCCGGTATCAGAGCGTCTGCATCAGCATCGAGCAGGGGGGTGGAAGCTGCGCGGGCGGCGCCCAGGTCACATCGGTACGCACTACGGCCCTGCGCAGCCTCATCATTGACACCGTCATCCGCCAGGCGGCGATCAAGCTCGGTCTCGAGGCAACGTCGAAAGAGGTCGCGGCGGAGGTCGCAACCGACGCACAGCAGGCGGGCGGGATGAGCGCGCTCCAGACCGAGCTCGCAGGCGCGGGAGGGTCGATCGCTCAGCTCGATGACGAGATCAGCTCGAACCTCAACGAGCAGCGTGTCGAGAATGTCTTCGCGCAGCAGCGGGCCGCCTTGGTCGAGTCCGTCCTCGCCAAGGGAGCGAACTTCAGCGCCACCGCCAAAACCTACTCGGATGACTCCGGGTCGACGGGGACGGCGGCCAAGGGCGGCACCCTCGGCATCCTGACCGGGGCCGTGCTCAAGACGTATGACCCGGCCTTTGCGGCTGCAGTCGAGTCAACGCCGGTCGGCGCGTATACCAAGACCCCGGTCCACGACGCCGGCGGCTACGACATCCTGATGGTGTCCTCGAAGACGGCACAGGGCTGGGGCGTCCGCCACATCCTCATCTACGCAGGTAACCCATACAACGTCATGGACAGGCCCGAATGGTTCGTCGAAGCGCTGTTCACGCAGGTCGGCACGTTGTGCAAGGCGAACGCGATCGAGGTGACGCTGACCAACGCAGGTGGCAACCCGTGCACGTCGCCCGCCTCCACGCCGCCGCCGGCCAGCCCGAGTCCGAGGGCAAGCGCCACCGCCAAACCCGCTGGGTGAGGTGCTTCCTGGCGGTTCCCATCGCCGCGCCGGGACTCGAGGGAGCGCAACGGCTGCAACGCGAGCTTTGCGAGCGCGTTGTGGATGTTCGCTGGGCGCGTCCTGAGACACTCCATCTGACCGTGCACTTCTTCGGCCAGGTCGAGGACGAACGTGTCGCTGTCGCCATCGACCTGGTGGCGCCCCTGGCCATTCGTGCATCGCCGTTCGACATGGTCCTGGATCGGCTCGGCTCGTTTCCGCCGCGCGGTGCTCCTCGCGTCCTCTGGCTCGGACCGTCGCGCGAGGTCGGTCCGCTCACCACTCTTGCACACGAGTGCAGCGCGGTCCTCGGCGCCGCCGGCTTCGAGGTCGACCAACGCCGGTACCATCCGCACTGCACGCTTGGAAGACCACGGTTGCCGTGGAGCGACGGCGCACGAAATGCGTGGGCGGCGTCGGCGCAGCAACAGCTCGACATCCGGTTCACCGCATCGCGATTGGTGCTCTACGAGTCATGCCCCGCACCCGGGGGTGCGGTGTACACCGAACGCGCGTCGCTTTCCTTCGGCTCCGGCTGAGCGTCAGCGGTCGCGAGGGTCGGGAAGCTCGGTGTCGAGCCCGTAGTGCTCGATGGCGGCGGCGACGACGTGACGCGGGAGTTGCTCCTGGTGTGCCAGCCCGTCAAGCACTGCCACCGAGATCGACCCGGCGTCCACCTCGAAGTGGCGACGCAGCGCCACCCGCGTATCGCTGCGGCCGTAGCCGTCGGTGCCGAGTGGGATGAACGGCGCGTTCATGAAACGGCCGATCTGGTCGGGGACGGCCTTCATGTAGTCGGTCACCGCGACGATCGGCCCACCATCAGGACCGAGCTGCTCGTCGACGTAGGCCACGCGCTGCTCAAGGTCGGGATGCAGCCGGTTCCAGCGCTCGACCTCGAGCGCATCCTGGCGCAGCAGCTGGAAGCTCGGGACGCTCCACACCTCGGCGGCGACGTCGTGCTGCTCGAGCAGCATCGCCTGTGCCTCGAGGGCGGCCTGCACCGCGCTCCCACTGGCGAGAATGCGCGCCCGGTGCGTGCGCTCGCCATCGGCACGCTTGTACAGGTAGAGACCGCGCAGGATGCCCTCCTCGCTGCCCTCGGGCATCGGCGGCATCGGGTAGTTCTCGTTGTACAGCGTGATGTAGTAGAAGATGTCCTCGCCGTCGACGTACATGCGCCGCATGCCGTCGCGAATCACCGTCGCCAGCTCGTAGGCGAACGCCGGATCGTAGATGCGCACGTTCGGAATCGCGCTGAACAGCAGCGGCGAGTGTCCGTCCTCGTGTTGCAGGCCCTCGCCGTTGAGCGTCGTGCGTCCGGCGGTGCCCCCGAGCATGAAACCGCGACCGCGCGAATCGCCGAATGCCCAGATGAGGTCACCGACCCGCTGGTATCCGAACATCGAGTAGTAGATGTAGAACGGGATGACCGCCTGGCCGTGGGTCGCGTAGGCGGTGCCGGCGGCGGTGAAGCTGCCCATCGAACCGGCTTCGGTGATGCCCTCCTCGAGGATCTGGCCGTCGACCGCCTCGCGGTACGACAGAACCATCCCCGCGTCGACTGGCTCGTACGTCTGCCCAAATGGCGCGTAGATCTTCACCTCGCTGAAGAGCGCATCCATGCCGAAGGTCCGCGCCTCATCCGGGATGATCGGAACGATCCGGTTACCGATGGCCTTGTCACGGAGCAGGTTGCGCAGCAGGCCGGCGAAGACCATGGTGGTCGACGCGGCGCGCGTCCCACTGCCGGTGAGGAACTCTGCGTATGGAGCCTCGCCGGGGAGCTCCAGCGGCTTGTTCCGCACCAGCCTGCGGGGCAGCATCCCACCCAGCGCGCGACGGCGCATGAGTAGGTACTCGACCTCGTCGGAGGAGGCGCCCGGGTGGTAGTAGGGGGGCTTCGCCTCCGCGAGCCGCTTGTCGCTGATGGGCAGCTCGAGCAAGTCGCGGAAGGCGCGCAACTCGGCCTCGCCGATCTTCTTGATCTGGTGGGTCGAGTTGCGTCCTTCGAACCCGACGCCGAGGGTCCATCCCTTGACGGTGTGCGCGAGGACAACCGTCGGTGCACCGCGTTGTTCGAGCGCGAGCTTGTACGCGGAGTAGACCTTCCGGTAGTCGTGGCCGCCGCGGCGCAGGTGGCGCAGATCGTCGTCGGACAGGTGCTCCACCATCTTGCGAAGGCGCGGATCCGGGCCGAAGAAATGCTCTCGGATGTACGCACCGCTCTCGGTCGTGTACTTCTGGAACTCCCCGTCGGGAACGCGATTCATCTGGTCCACGAGCACGCCGTGCACATCGCGCGCGAGCAGCTCGTCCCACTCGCGCGCCCAGATGACCTTGATGACGTTCCACCCGGCGCCCCGGAAGATTCCCTCCAGCTCCTGGATGACCTTCCCGTTGCCGCGCACCGGTCCGTCGAGACGTTGCAGGTTGCAGTTGACGACGAACGTCAGGTTGTCGAGCTGCTCGCGCGAGGCGAGCGAGAGCGCACCGAGCGTCTCCGGCTCGTCGCATTCGCCGTCACCGAGGAAGCACCACACGTGGCTCTCACTCGTGTCCGCGATGTGCCGGTTGTAGAGGTAGCGGTTGAATCGCGCCTGGTAGATGGCGTTGAGCGGGCCGAGGCCCATCGACACCGTCGGGAACTCCCAGAAGTCGGGCATCAGGCGCGGGTGCGGATACGAGCTGAGCCCGTTGCCTCCCGTCTCCTGACGGAAGTTGTCCATCTGCGCCTCGGTGATGCGACCCTCGAGGTACGCGTGCGAGTACATCCCGGGCGCTGCGTGTCCCTGGTAGTAGATCTGGTCGCCAGAGGTGCCGTCATCCTTGCCGCGGAAGAAGTGGTTGAAACCCACCTCGTACAGCGACGCCGCCGACGCGTACGTCGAGAGGTGTCCGCCGATACCGTCGCTTCGCTTGTTCGCCCGCGTGACCATGGCGGCAGCGTTCCATCGAACGATTCGCCGGATGCGCCGCTCCATCTCCTCGTCGCCGGGGAACCAGGGCTCCTCGTCTGGCGGGATCGTATTGATGTACGGCGTCGAGACCAGCGACGGCACCGGCACCTGGAGCCGCCGGGCACGCTCGAGGAGCTTGCCGATGACGAAGCGGGCGCGGACCGTGCCTTCCGACGCGACCAGCGCGTCGAGGGACTCGAGCCATTCGCCCGTCTCCGCGGCGTCCGCGTCGGGAAGCTGGTGGAGGAAGGCGTCGAACGTCATTCGAAGCGAGGATATACACCCGAGAGCCGGAGACCGCCTGTGTCACCGATTGCGGTGTCTGCACCAACCTGTGGTACTGTCTTGGCAAGTGCTCGCGAATCGGCGAGCCATGCCTCTTGGTGAACCCTCTCTCCGCCGGTGAACGGCGGGTCTCAAGAATCCGGCACACGACAGTCCAGCGAGGGGATTCTGGGATAACGGGAAGGCCCCGGCTCCCGAGGTAACACGGTTGACAACGTTTGAATCCATCGGCGTGCGTCCACGCACGTCCGCCGCTCTCAGCAAGAACGGCTTCACAGAGCCCAACACAGTGCAGCAGGAGGCGATCCCGCCCCTGCTGGCACGCCACGACTGCGTGATCGAGGCGCCGACCGGGTCTGGCAAGACCCTGGGGTACGTCGTTCCCATGGTCGAGCGGCTTGCCGGGCACCAGGGCCACGGGGCGAGGGCGCTGGTCGTGACTCCGACCCGCGAGCTCGCCACCCAGGTGAATGCGGTGATCCGCAAGGTCGACCCGGCCCTGCGCACGGTGATCTGCATCGGGGGCGTCGGCTACGGTCCTCAGACCGGTGGCCTGCGCAACGCGCCGGACGTGATCGTCGGGTGTCCGGGACGGCTCCTCGACCTCGCAAGCAACGGGCTCGCACGGCTTCGCGACATCGAGTACCTGGTGCTCGACGAGGCGGACGAGATGCTCGACCAGGGCTTCGCGAAAGATGTCGAGAAGATCATCTCGATGTGCCCCAACTTCAGCAGCAGCGCGCGCCGGCAGACGGTGCTCGCGTCGGCGACGATGCCCGACTGGGTGCAGAGCATGATCACCAAGCATCTCTACGAGCCGGCGCGCGTTCGCGTCGTCAACGAGCAGGTTCCAGCGCTCGAGCACGGTGTCATGAGCGTCGTCAGGTCGCAGAAGATCGACGCGCTGTCACGGCTGCTGCGCCGCCAGCGCGCATCCGAGCTGAACCAGACGATCGTCTTTCATCGCACCAAGCACGGAGCCAAGAAACTGGTTCGCGACCTGCTCCGCATGGGGCACACCGCCGGCGAGCTGCAGGGCAATCTCTCGCAGAATGCGCGCGACCGCGCGCTGGATTCCTTCCGCGCGAATCGGACCGAGGTGCTGGTCGCCACCAACGTCGCGGCCCGAGGCATCGACGTCGTGAATGTGGGATTGGTCATCAACTTCGAGCTGCCCGAGACACCGCAGTGGCTCACTCATCGGGTCGGCCGCACCGCGCGCAACGGCAACGAGGGCAAGGCCATCACCTTCCTCAGCGAGGAGGACGGCGAACAGTGGCGCAAGCTCCGCCGCCTCGGCGCGCCGGCACTGCCGGAGATCGACGGAACACTCCTGCTGACCACCGGTGAGTGGAAGCTCGGCGCTCCGCCGCGCGAGACTACGCCAGCGCCTGCTCCAGGTCGGCCACTAAGTCGTCGACGTCCTCAATACCGACGGACAGGCGCAGCAGCCCGTCGCTGACGCCGACCCGCGTCCGGATCTCTTCCGGAATTGACGCGTGGGTCATCAGAGCCGGGCTCTCGGCCAGCGATTCGACCGCACCCAGTGACTCGGCGAGCGTGAAGACGCGCAGGCGTTCGAGAAACGAGAGCGCGGCCGCGCGCGACGAGACCTCGAAGGACACCACGCCGCCGTAGTGGCCGCCCATCTGGCGCCGTGCGAGCGCATGACCGGGGCTGCTCTCGAGACCCGGGTAGTAGACCTGGGTCACCGCGTCCTGACCTTCGAGCCACCTCGCGATCGCCAGAGCATTCTCGCATTGGCGCAGCACGCGAAGCTGCAACGTCTTCAACCCTCGGAGCAGCAGCCAGCAGTCGAAGGGTGACGGCACCCCGCCCACCGCGTTCTGGTGGAACCGCAATTCCTGAGCGAGGGTGTCGTCGGAGGTGAGCACGGCGCCGCCGAGCACGTCGCTGTGGCCGCCGAGAAATTTCGTCGAGCTGTGGATGACGAGGTCCGCGCCGAGCTCGAGCGGTCGCTGCAGCACCGGGCTCGCGAAGGTGCTGTCGACCGCGACTATCGCGCCCGCACCATGAACGAGCTCGCTCACGGCGTCGAGGTCGACGACGCGAAGCAGCGGGTTGGTTGGCGACTCGAGCCAGACCATTCGGGTTCGATCGGTCATGGCCGCCGCGATCGCATCGGGGTCGGTCGGGTCGACCGCCGTGAAGGTGAGCCCGTAGCGCCGGAACACCTTGTCGAAGAGACGGAACGTGCCGCCGTACACATCCTCGGTGAAAACGACGTGGTCGCCGGGGTCGAACAGCAGCATCACCGCCGTGGTCGCGGCCAGGCCCGAGGAGAAGGCGAGGCCGTGCTCCGCGTTCTCGAGGGACGCGAGGCACTCCTCGAGATTGCCGCGAGTCGGATTCCCGGAGCGCGAGTACTCGAATCCCTTGTGGCGCCCGGGCGATTCCTGCGCGAACGTTGTCGCCAGGTGGATGGGAACGACCACCGCGCCGGTCGACGGATCGGGGCCCTGCCCGACATGCAGGGCGCGCGTGGCCAGACCGTGCCGCCGGTGCTCCACGCCGATCAGCTGCGTCCGCGGCGGGCGACGAATTCGAGCAGGTCGCTCCGGGTGATCACGCCCACCGGGAGGTCGCCTTCCACGATCATCAGAGCCGGCTCGCCGCCGAGCAGGGCCTCGAACGCCTCCTCGATCGGAGCCCCGGCTGCGACGCGCGCGAAGGGCGGGTCCATCGCCGTCGACACCGAGGTGGTCACCACCGCCGGGTCGCGGTAGATACGGTCGAGGAGGGTGCGCTCCTGGATGCTGCCGACCACGCCGCCTCCCGCCGCCGTCCCGTTCTCGGTGACGAGGAGCTGCGAGATCCCGTACTGCTGCATGAGGTCGATCGCCTCGCCGACCGACTTCCCCGCGCCGACGCTGACCAGCTCCGGGACCCCGTCGCTGTGCGAATCGATGACCTCGCGAACGCGGGCGGGGACGAGCCGCTGGAGGTAGCCGTTCTGACGCATCCACTCGTCGGAGAAGAACTTGCTCAGGTAGTTGCGACCCGTGTCGGGGAGGAGCACGACGATCACGTCGTCCGGCTTGGAGTCGACGGCGACCTGGATGGCCGCGTGGAGCGCGAGCCCGGCAGACCCGCCCACCAGGATGCCTTCCTGGCGCGCGAGCTTCCGCGCCGCCACGAAGCTCTCGCGATCGGTGACCTGGATGAACTCGTCGACCACCTCACGGTCGAACGTGCCCGGCCAGAAGTCCTCGCCCACACCCTCGACCTTGTACGGCGCGATCTCACCGCTGTAGATCGACCCTTCCGGGTCGGCGCCGATCACGCGAACCGCGGGGTTCTGTTCCTTGAGGTACTTGCCGACCCCGGTGATCGTGCCGCCGGTCCCGACGCCGGCGACGAAGGTCGTGATCCGGCCGTCGGTCTGCCGCCAGATCTCCGGGCCCGTGGTCCGGTAGTGGGCCTCGGGGTTGCGCGGGTTGAAGTACTGGTTCGGCTGAAATGCTCCGGGCACCTCGCGGGTCAGCCGGTCGGCGACCGAGTAGTACGACTGCGATGACTCACGCTCGACGTTGGTGGGGCAGATCACCACTTCGGCGCCGTATGCGCGCAGCAGGCTGATCTTCTCCGCCGACATCTTGTCGGGCATGACGAAGATCATCTTGTAGCCCTTGATGGCGGCAGCCATCGCGAGGCCGTGGCCGGTGTTGCCCGACGTGGGCTCGACGATCGTGCCCCCCGGCCTGAGCAGGCCGCGGCCCTCGGCGTCCTCGAGCATGGAGAGGCCGATCCGGTCCTTGACGCTCCCACCCGGGTTGAGCTGCTCGAGCTTGGCCAGCACAAGCGGCCGGAGCCCCTCGGTGACCTTGTTCAGCCGGACCAACGGGGTGTTGCCGACCAGGTCGAGGATGCTCTCGACGTACTCCACTGCCCGGCCATTCTAGTGCCCGCCGCCGGTGGTTTCCGTACACGAATGCGTGTAAACGGCCCTTTTGCCACGGCATACTGAGATGAATGGACCAGGCTGGAGGCCCCGACGTCGCCGGGTCGCGGGTGTACGTTCCCGGCTACACACTGGATCGGGGGATCAGCGTCGACCGCGCCGGTGCGCTCGTCGACGCGCACGACAACGCCACCGGCTCGCGTGTGGTGGTCCGCCTGCTCAGCCCGGCGCTGTCCTCCGACGCCGCCTATCGACGCCAGGTCCGCCACGACATGGCGGTGCTGTGCGTGCTGCGTCATCAGCACCTCCTGTCGGTCATCGCGTTCGACGACCGGCACGCAGCGATCGTCTACGAATGGGTGGACGCGATCACGGTCCGCCATCTCATCGATGTCTCGGGCCGCCTCACGGCGACCGCCGCCATGGTCGTGTTCGACGACACGCTCGCCGCCTTGGAGGCGCTCCACGCGGCCGGGGTCATCCATCGTGATGTGACGCCCAACGCGGGGCTGCTCGACACCGACGGGACCGGCATCCTGCGCGACGCGGCCCTGCCGGCCCCACCGCTCCGGCGCGGCTGGCGATCCGGGACCCCCCAGTACATGGCCCCGGAGCTGTGGGCGGGCAGACCGCACACCGTCGCGACGGATATCTACGCGGCGACCGGTGTGCTGGTGGAAACGCTGACCGGGCGACCGCCATACCTCGGCACCGACCTCACCGGGCTTGGGGTGCAGCACACTCAGGGAGCGCTGCCGAGCGAGGCCGTTCCCCTCCTCGCGCGCGACCTCGTGATCCGTGGGCTGGCGAAGGACCCGCGTGACCGGCCGGCCAGCGCCGCGTCCTTCCGTCGCGACGTCGAGACCGCCGGAGCAGCTTTTCTCGGCGCGAGCTGGCGGGACCAGGGGCGCGCCTGGCTGGCGGTGGTCGTCGCCGATCGTCTCGCCGACCCGGCTCCCGCCGCGCCGGATGTGGAGTTCGTCGATGACGACGACGCGCCGGTTCCAGGGCTCGCGATCGACAGCGCCGCGGACGAGATACGGCCGGGAGGCGTCGGATGGAAGGTTTGGTCGGTGGCCGCGGCGGCGGTGGTCGCCCTGGTGGTGATGATCATCTTCGCCGCCCAGGCGCTCGGCGGCCCGGGGATCCAGGTGTCGCCGACACCACCGCCGGCACCGCCCTTCACCGCGACCAATACGCCCGGTCCGACAGATGCGGGTGGTCTGCCCACGAGCATCGACACCGCAGGGGGAGCGACCGCGACTCCCACGCCGCGACCGACGGCCACCCCCACTCCCACAGCGCCGCCGAACACGATGCCGATCACCATCGCGCCAGCGCCGACTCAGACAGCGAGTTCGAGCCCTACCACTACTCCCAGTCCGAAACCGATCTGACCCGGGCGCTCCTCAGCGCGACGTCGTGACGTTATACACGTCGCGCGCGTAGTCGAGCATCATCCGCTGCGCTGAGAATCGCGGCCCGTTGGTGCGCAGCGAGGCACGCATCCGCTGCACCCAACCGCGCGGGATGCCCTGCTCATCGCGCTGATAGAAAAGTGGAACGACCTCGTGCTCGATGATGTCGAAAAGCATTGCCGCATCACGCGAGTCCTGCATGCCGTGGTCGAACAGGATGTCGCCGGGAATCGCCCAGCCGTTGGTGCCGTTGTATGCCTCGGCCCACCATCCGTCGAGGACCGACAGGTTGAGCCCGCCGTTGAGCGCGGACTTCATGCCGCTCGTCCCGCTCGCCTCTAGCGGTGGCCTGGGGACGTTGATCCAGACGTCACATCCCGACACCATGTGCTCGGCGATGGACAGGCTGTAGTTGTCGAGGAACGCGATCCGGCTCATCGCAGCGGGCTCGCGCTCGAAGCTGAATAAGCCCTGCGCGGCGTGCTTCGCCTCCTCGTCCTGCGGATGCGCCTTGCCCGCGAAGACCATCTGCGCCGGACGATCCTTGTTCTCGAGGACGCTGGTGGCGCGCGCGGGGTCGAGTGTCAGCAGCTGGATCCGCTTGTATCCGGCGAGACGGCGGGCGAACCCGAAGGTGAGCGCGTTCTCGTCGAAGCCGTGCTCAGCAGCCTCGACATACCAGCGTGGCTCATCACGAGCGAGCCGGTTGGCGACGCTGCGCTCGCGAACGTCCCGGACGAACTCGGCGCGCAGCGCGTTGCGCACGGCCCACAGCTCGGCGTCGGGGATGTCGTCGACGCCGCACCAGGTGTCGGGGTCGGCGGCGCGCGCCTCCCACCCCGCCCCGAGGTAACGATCGAGGAGGTCGCGCATGCGCGGGACCGTCCAGGTCGGGACGTGCACGCCGTTGGTGACGTGTCCGATCGGGACGGTATCGGCAGGCCGCTCGGGGAAGAGCGCCTGCCACATCTGGCGGGCAACCTCGCCGTGGCGGCGGCTCACGCCATTCCGGGAGCGGCTCATCTTGATCCCGAGCGGGGTCATGACGAATTGCTCGTGGGGGTTGTCCGGACGGGTGCGCCCGAGATGGAGGAACCCCTCGAGATCGAGGCCGGCCTGCTCGGGGTAGTCACCGAGGACCTCGACGATCTCGCTGACGTCATACCCCTCATTGCCTGCGCTCACCGGCGTGTGAGTCGTGAAGACGGTGCGCTCGCGGGCAGCGGTGAACGCCTCGTGGCGCGACCGCCCGAGCGCCATCTCGCGGCGAGCCATCTCGAGCGGAGCAAGCGCGGCGTGGCCCTCGTTGAGGTGGACGACGCACGGGTCCATTCCCATGGCATCGAGGACGCGCATCGAGCCGATGCCGAGCAGCGCGTACTGGGCGAGCCGGGTTGGCCGGTCGGCCACGTAGAGACGGCTCGTGATCCACTGGTCGATCGGCGAGTTCTCCGGGCGCTGTGCATCGAGGAGGTAGAGCGGCGTGCGCCCGATGTCGAGCCTCCATACCTGGACGACCACATCGCGCCCGCGCAGCGGCACGGTCACGGTCAGGGGCACGTCCCCGTTGTAGACAAGAGCGGCGGGAACTCGCTCGGGGTCGACCTGGAGCCAGTACTCGAGCTGATACCCGGAGCGGTCCATGCGCTGCTGGAAATAGCCCTGGCGATAGAGGAGTCCGACGCCGACCATGGGCAGCGCCATGTCCGACGCCTCCTTGAGGATGTCGCCGGCCAGCACGCCGAGGCCGCCGGCGTAGATCGGCAGCGAGCGATGCACCGCGAATTCGGCGCAGAGAAATGCCACGGGCTCGTGGGGCGAGGCCTTGCCGGGCATGGATGGACGGCCCAGCTCGTGGTCGAGCATGCCACGCAGTTCGGCGAGCCGGTGCAGCAGCGTGCTGTCCGACGCCGCGCGCTCGAGGGTCGCGGACGAGGTCTCGTCAAGCAGACGGATCGGGTTGTGGTTGCTCGCCTCCCAGCGCACCGGGTCGATCATCCGGAAGATGTCGTCGCCGCCCTTCCACCACGACCAGACGTAGTTGTATGCCAGCCGCGCCACCGGCTCGAGTGGTGACGGCATCCGGGCAGCGAGATCCGCAGCAGCGCGTGCGATGTCCTGGCGACCATCGGCGAGGGTTGCGGTCGCGAGCTCGGTCACTGCGCGCCGGTCCCGGTGATCGCGTGCTGCAGTGCCTCCACGCCACCCTTTGGACCACCCGGGTGGCGGAAGACCGCGGTCCCGGCCACGAGCACGTCGGCGCCGGCGTCGACACAGGCCTTCGCGTTGGTCGCGTCGACGCCGCCGTCAACCTCGACCTCGGTGTCCAAGCCCTGGCGTTCCACCTCGCGGCGCATGTGCTCGACCTTGCGCAGCGTGCGCGGTATCAGCGTCTGGCCCCCGAAGCCGGGGTCGATGGTCATCACCAGCGCAAGGTCACACGACTCGAGAATATCGTCGAGCATGGTCGCGGGCGTGCTGGGGTTGATCGCGGCGCCCGAGCGGCAGTCGAGTGCGCGGATGGATGAGAGCGTGCGGTGCAGGTTCGGACACACTTCGTAGTGCACGGTGATCGCATCCGCACCGGCGCTCGCGAAGGTGCTCAGGTGCGCATCGGGGTTGACGATCATGAGATGCAACTCGAGTGGCAGTGCGGTCACGCGCTTGAGCACACGCACGGTCTCGGTTCCGAAGGTGAAGTTGGGAACGAACACGCCGTCCATCACGTCGACATGGATGCGCTCCGCGCCGCTCTCCTCGAGGTCGTGCGCGGCCTTCGTTATCTGTCCGAAATCAGCGGCGAGCAGGCTCGGCGCGATCCGGATGGCATCTCGGCAGGGCTTCCACGTCGATCGCGGCATTCCGCGGATTCTGGCAGACGCGGGTCAAAAGGCTCCCGGAATTGTTTGAGCCGTCACGCGCCCGCGGCAGCGGCGTCGAGAAACCAGGCGAGCGTACCGTCGATCGGACGGATACGGGAGGCGGGCACCTCACCGCGCGCGGTGGCACGCAGTGCCTCGTGCTTGGCGGCCCCGGTGACCATGAACCCGACGGCCCCCGCGGCGTTGATGGCCGGGTAGGTGAGGGTGATGCGATCGAACGGCTCGTAGTCGGCAAGGCCTCGCGTCGCCCAGCGGCCGATGACCGTCAGTGCCGGCGTCCCCGGGAACAATGACGCGGTGTGGCCGTTCTCACCGAGACCGAGAAGGATCACATCAAGCCGGGGCGCGCCGTCAGGGCCCCGCGGCAACGAGGTCGCCAGCAGGTCCGAGTATTCCGCTGCAGCCGCATCGAGGTCGGGACGCTCGGCAGGCATCCGATGTACGCGAGCGGGGTCGATCGGAACGCGGCTCAGCAAGGTCGTCTCGGCGAGGTGGTAGTTGCTCGCGGGATCATCCGGCGCGCAGGCGCGCTCATCGGCGAAATACACGTTCCACCAGTTCCAGCTCATGCGATCACGCCATTCCGGACCGCTGAGGATCTCGTTGAGCAGGCGCGGGGTGCTGCCGCCGGAGAGGGCGATGGAGAAGCTGCCGTGATCGCCGAACGCTCGACGGCTCTGTGCCGCGATCCAGGTGGCGACGGTGTCCGCGACCTCCTGGGCGGTTTCGTTGACGACGCGCTCGCCGGCGAGCGCGTCCAGGGAGCTCGCGGTCACGTCAGGGGACGTGCCAGGCGCGTCCGTCGCGTGCCATGAATGCATGGGATTCCTCGGGTCCCCATGTGCCCGCCGGATAGTTCGGAGAGTTGGTCCGGTCCGGCGGATGCGCACGCCAACCGTCGAGGATCGCGGTGCAGAATCGCCACGCCTCCTCAACCTCGTCCTCGCGAGCGAAGAGCGTCGGGTCACCGAGCATGCAGTCGAGAAGGAGGCGCTCGTAGGCATCCGGTGATTGCTCGCGGAAGGCGGTGCCGTACATGAAATCCATGTTCACCGACTCGATTCGGAGTGCCTGCCCTGGGATCTTCGCGCCGAAGCGAAGACTGATTCCCTCATCGGGCTGCATCCGCAGGATGAGCAGGTTCGGATCGATGCCGTCCTCCGGCACCGCGCCCGCCGCGAGCGGCACGCTGCCCGCGAACGGCGAATGGGGCACACGGCGGAACTGGATGACGATCTCGGTGGAGCGCTTCGGCATACGCTTGCCGGTGCGCAGATAGAAGGGCGTTCCCGCCCAGCGCCAGTTGTCGATGTCAACCTTGAGCGCGACGAATGTCTCGCGAAGTGAGTCGGGCGCGACCCCTCTCTCCTCGCGATATCCCGGCACGGGTTGACCGTTGATGTACCCCGCGGAGTACTGACCGCGGACCGAGTGCGAGAGTGCGTCATCCGGGTGTATCGGCCGCACCGCGCGCAGGAGCTTGACCTTCTCATCGCGAACCATCTCGGCTTGAAAGTTGGACGGCGCCTCCATGCCCATGATCGCGACCAGCTGCATGATGTGGTTCTGCACGATGTCGCGCAGCGCGCCGGCTTCCTCGTAGTACGAACCCCGTCCTTCGACCCCGATCTCTTCCGCAACCGTGATCTGCACGTGGTCGATGTACTGCCGGTTCCACAGTGGCTCGAAGATCCCGTTGGCGAAGCGGAAAACGAGGAGGTTCTGAACGGTCTCCTTGCCGAGGTAGTGGTCGATGCGGTAGATCTGCTCTTCGACGAACGCGGTGTGAAGACGTGTGTTCAACTCGCGTGCGGTGGCGAGGTCCCGTCCGAACGGCTTCTCGATGATCACCCGCACGAAGGTTCCCGGCGCCTGCGTGGTCAGGCCAGCTGCGTTGAGCCTGTCGGTGAGTGGCATGACCGCATTCGGCGGGGTGCTGAAGTACAGGAGGCGATTACCGGCGGTGCCGCGTTCACGATCGGCTGCTTCGAGAGCCTGCTTGAGGTGATCAAAGCCATCCTCGGCGTCCATGTTGTAGGTCGCGTAGCGCAGCCCCGCCGCGAAGCGCTCCCAGACGTCCTCGCGAAGATGGATGCGCCCGTATTTCTCGACGCCCTCACGCATATCCGCGCGGAATTCCTCGTCAGAGAGCGGACTGCGCGCGGCGCCGATGACGGTGAATCCGTCGGGCACGCTTCCCTCGGCGGCGAGCGCGTAGAGAGCGGGAACGAGCTTCCGCTTGGTCAGGTCACCGCTCGCGCCGAAGATCACCACGCAGAAGGGAACCGGTGTCCGCGGCTGGCGGCGGCGCTCTTGTAGCGGGTGCTCCGCGGTCAGTGTGATGCCGGATCCCCCGCCGGAGCCTCGGCCTTGACCGGGTGCCCACCGAATTCGTTGCGCAGCGCTGCGATCACCTTGTTGCCGAAGCCGTCAGGGAGGCGCGACTGGTAGCGCATGATCAGCGAGAGTGCGAGCACGGGAGCGGGAACCGAGAGCTGCATCGCCTCCTCCATGGTCCAGCGTCCCTCACCGGAATCGTCGACCCAGCCGCGCAACTGATGCAGCTGCGGGTCACGCTCGAAAGCTCGCTCGGCGAGCTCGAGGAGCCACGAGCGCACCACGCTCCCCTGGTTCCAGAGATGGGCGATGGCATGGAGGTCCAGCTCCCCGAAATCCTGCTTGGCCTGCATGATGGCGAAGCCCTCGGCGTAGGCCTGCAGCATTCCGTATTCGATGCCGTTGTGCACCATCTTGACGAAGTGTCCGGAGCCGGCTGGTCCGACGTGGAGGAAGCCGTCCGGCGGCGCGAGGGTCTCGAAGATCGGCCGCCAGTGATCGACCGCTTCCTTGTCGCCCCCGGCCATGAGGCAGTAGCCGACCTGCAATCCCCAGATGCCGCCGCTCGTTCCGGCATCGATGAAGCTGATGCCGCGCTCGGCGCTGGCGGTGGCGCGGGCGATGGAGTCGTGGTAGTTGCTGTTGCCGCCGTCGATGATCGTGTCGCCCTTCTCGAGCAGTGACTGCAGTGCCCCCACCGTGTCGTCGGTGATCTTGCCGGAAGGCACCATGATCCACACCCCCCGAGGTTTGTCGAGGGCGGCGATCAGCTCATCGATGCTGCCCTTGGTGGTTGCGCCGAAGGCCTCGACGCTCGCACGCGCATCCGGGTTGGGATCGAACGCGACAACCGCGTGGTTACCGTCGCGGCGAAGCCGGTGCACCATGTTGGCGCCCATCCTGCCGAGCCCGACAAAGCCGATCTGCATGGTCGTGAGTCCTTGGTGTGTGGCCGCGCTCAGCGCGCCGCCGTGGTTGCGCTGACTGCGTCGGTGAGGCTGGCCAGCCCCGCATCGAGGTTGCCCGCGATATGCACGCGCACCACCCGGCGGCCGTGGTTGCGCAGCGACTGCAGGTCTCCGGCCGCCTGGGCTCGCTTGAGGATCGAGAAGGTGTATGGCGCGCCCGGGATGGCCACATCGGTGCCGTCGTCTGCGGTGATCTGAATGTAGACGCCGGTGTTCGGACCACCCTTGTGCAACTGGCCGGTGCTGTGCAGGAACCGTGGACCGAACCCGAGCGTGGTCGCGAGCTTGCGCGAGTCGCGGATGGCGACGCGCAGGTGCTGCAACGCCGTTTGGTTGCTCTCGTCGGGGGTCACGTAGGCCATCAGCGCGACGTAGTCGCCGGGCTTCGCGGTGTCGAGGTGAGCGGCGAGCGCGCCGGAAGCACTGGTGCCCGAGACGTCACCGTACACACGCAGCGCCCCGTCGGTGACCGCGGCAGCCTCGTCGGGGAGCGAGCCGCTCTGCTCGTATTGCTGCAGCACCGCCTGCGTGTTGTCCTTTGACTCCTTGACATTCGGCTCATCAAACGGGTCGATGGCGAGATGGGCGCCGGCGACGGCCGTCGCGAACTCCCAGCGGAAGAACTCAGCGGCGAGGTCGTACTTGTCGGCGAGATCGAAGGTGATGACCGGATGTCCGGCGGCCTTCAGCGCCGCGATCGAGTGGTCGAACTCGGCGTCATCGCCGAGGCGGAGTGCGACGAAGAGACGATCGCCGGAGTAGACGGCCGGCGCGCCGACGGGTTCATCACCGATCGGGATGATGCCCTTGCCCTCCTTGCCGGTGCTCTCCGCGATGAGCTGCTCGGCCCACAGGGAGTACGCCTCGATCGCTCTCGGGGCAAGGATGGTGACCTTGTCTCGTCCCTGGTCGTGGAGCGCGCCCATGACGGTGCCGAGGCTCAAACCGCAGTTGAGGTCTCCGGGAACGCCCGCCATGCAGACCCTGCGCATGTCGGCGGCTCGCCGCAGCAGCAGCTCGCAGTCGATGCCGATGATCGCGGCGGGGACAAGACCGAACATGCTCAACGCTGAGTAGCGGCCGCCGATGTCGGGTGGGTTCTTGAAGAGATGCCGGAAGCCGCGCTCGCGCGCCAGGTCGGCAAGCGGTGTGCCCGGGTCGGTCACCGCGACGAAATGCGAGCCCGTGTCGTCACCGATCGCCTGGGTCAGCACCCAGAAATGTGCCAGGTGCGAAAGCGTCTCCACGGTGGTCCCCGACTTGCTCGAGACGATGTACCCGGTCCGGGCGGGGTCGATGGCGCCGGTCACCCGCGTGATGGCGAGTGGATCCGTCGTGTCGAGCACGTGCAGGGTCGGCTGCCCGTCCTCGCTCCCGAAGGAGCTGCGCAACACCTCGGGGCACAGGCTCGATCCGCCCATCCCGAGCAGGACACAGTCCCGCCATCCGGCTTCACGCACCTCGACGGCGAGCGCCTGGAGCGCGGGAACCCGTTCCTGCATTGCGCCGACCACGTCGAGCCATCCGAGGCGATTGTCGATCACCGCGGCGTGAGCAGCGTCGCCCGGCTTCCAGATGTTGGGGTCGCGGTGCCAGACGCCGGTGGCGATCCGCGTTGCGGTCGGTGTGTCGAGCGGCACGGTGATCGCGCCCGTGTCGATGTGCTGTCGCTTCGAGTATCCGGAACCGAACGCATCGATCTTCTCGGCAATGCCGCGGATCAACTGATCGTATGAGTCGGCGAATTGCTTGACGCCATCGTCGAGCAGCTGCTGGGTCACCGCGTCCATGTCGATGCCGGCCTCGGCCAGTTGCTCCATCACTCGATGGGCGCTCGCGTAATCGGACTTCACCGTGTCGCCGGCCACGATCCCATGGTCCTTGAAGGCCTCGATCGTCGCCGGCGGCATCGTGTCCACCGTGTCCGGGCCGATCAGTCCTTCCGCGTACACCACGTCTCGATAGTTGGGGTTCTTGGCGCTGGTGCTGGCCCAGAGCGGGCGCTGGACATGTGCGCCCGCTGCGCGCAGCGGTGCGAAGCGCTCGCTCCCGAACCGCTGCTCGAACAGCTCGTAGGCGAGCACCGCATTGGCAATCGCCGCCTTGCCGAGCAGGCCCTCGATGGCCGCATTCCCGGGATCGGCCGCGAGCTTCTGCTCGAGCAGCTTGTCCACGAGCGTGTCGACGCGGCTCACGAAGAACGAAGCAACCGAGTGCACATCGAGTGACTCGCCGCTGCGATGGCGATCCTCGAGCGCGGTGATGTACTGCTCGATGACACGGTCGTGCATCGCGAGCGCGAAGATCAGCGTGATGTTGACGTTGCGGCCGTCGGCGAGTGTCCGATGGATGGCAGGCATGCCCTCGAGCGTCGCCGGGATCTTGATCATGAGGTTGGGGCGGTCGACACGCTCCCAGAGTGTCCGCGCGGTGGCGATCGTCCCGTCGGTGTCATGCGACAGTGAGGGCGGGACTTCGAGGCTGACATAGCCGTCAGCCCCGGATGTGCGCTCGTGCACGGGTCGCAGGATGTCGGCCGCATGCTGGATGTCGCTAATCGCGAGCTCTGTGAAGACGTCCATGGGGTCATCGATCCCCGAGGCCATCAATTCGCGGATCTGATCGTCGTAGAGGGAGCCCTCCGCGATCGCCTTCTGAAAGATCGTCGGGTTGCTCGTCAAGCCGGTGACGTTCTCCTCGGCGACGCGCTGCTCCAGCTGCCCCGTGGTCACCAGCTCGCGACTGATGAAGTCGAGCCACACCGACTGACCGTGCTCGCTGAGCTGCTGGAGCGGATTCGCCATCTAGCGGGCCTCCGCCGAGGCACCGACGGAGGCGTTCACCGCCGCGACGATCGCATCGGCGTCGATGCCGGCCGCGGCCATCAACTCATCGGGGCTGCCGGAGCCGGGAAGGCCGCGCACCGCGAGGTGGGTGACGCGCGGCGGATTCTCGTCGAGCGCCAGGGCCTCCATCACGGCGGCACCGAGACCGCCCTCCGGGTAGTGGTCCTCAACAATGACGAACCGCCCCGCTGTGGCGTCGTTCGCCTCGCGCAGCGTCCTGGTGTCGACCGGCTTGACCGAGTAGAGATCGATGACACGGCAGGCGATGCCGCTTGCGGACAAGCGCTCGGCCGCGGCGATGCATGCGTGCAGGGTGACGCCGGCGCCGATGAGCGTCACCACGTCATTCGTGGATTGACGGACGACCTTGGAACCGCCGATCGGGAATTCCGCATCATTCTCGTAGAGGACCGGGTATGCACCGCGGGTGGTGCGGACATAGCTGATGCCGCGGAGGTCGACCATCTGCGCAACCAGCTTCGCCGTCGACACGGCGTCGCTCGGATACACAACCGTCGACGTGTGCACGGCGCGCAACGATGCGATGTCCTCGAGGGCCATCTGCGATGGGCCGTCCGCGCCGATCTCGCAGCCGGCGTGGGAGCCGGAGAGGCGGAGCTCCACCTGGGAGACGCCGGCCATGCGCACGAAATCGTAGGCGCGGGACAGGAATGCCGCGAACGTTGAGGCGAACGGGATGTATCCGCGAACCGCGAAACCGACGGCGCTCGCGATCATCTCCTGCTCGGCGATGAACATCTCGAAGAACCTGTCCGGGTAGGCGTCCTTGAACTCGTCCGCGTGGGTCGAGTTGCTCACCTCGCCGTCGAGCGCCACGACCTCGTGGCGCGCGCCGAGCGCACGCAGCGTGTCGCCGTACGCCTTGCGCGTTGCCACCTTGTCGCCGAGCTTGTAGGTCGGCAGCGCCAGCGGTGTGTCCGCGGCGTGCAACTGAGCCGATTCGAGCGCCTCGGGTGGCCGGACGTCGATGCGCAGGTCGCGCTCACCACCGAGCTCCGCGATGGCCTTTTCGGCCAGGTCGGGAGGCAGCGCCTTGCCGTGCCACCCATCCTTGTTCTCGATTTCCTTGAATCCCTTGCCCTTGATGGTGCGAGCGATCACGACGTTCGGGCGATCCCCGTCCGAGCGCGCGGACACGAAGGCCTCGTCGATCTCGGTCAGGTCGTGGCCGTCGATAACGATGGCCCGGCACCCAAAGGCTTCGACGCGGCGCCGGTAGATGTCCAGGTCCCACCCGTACTCGGTTGGTCCGCGCTGGCCGAGGCGGTTGACGTCGAAGATCGCCGTGAGGTTGGAGAGGCCGTAGTGACCGGCCTTGTCGAGTGCCTCCCAGATCGAGCCTTCGGCGAGCTCGCTGTCGCCGCAGAGGACCCAGACGTGGAAGGGAAGCTTGTCGAGGTACTTCCCGGCGAGCGCGACCCCGACGGCGATGGCCAGCCCCTGACCGAGGGAGCCGGTGGCCACGTCCACCCAGGGGATGATCGGCGTCGGGTGGCCCTGGAGCCTGGAGCCGAAGGTGCGATAGGTCATCAGCTCCTCGTCGCTGATCGCGCCGACGGCCTTGTAGAGGCCATAGAGGAGCGGCGATGCGTGGCCCTTCGAGAAGATGAGGTGGTCGTTGTTGTCCAGCTCCGGGTGGGCGAAGTCATAGCGGAGGTGGCGAGCCGCCAGGACTGCGATCAGGTCAGCGGCGGACATGCTGGAGGTCGGGTGCCCGGACCCTGCCTTGGTGCTCGCTCGGATCCCGTCGACGCGGATCTGCTGAGCGACCTCGCCTACAAAATCGAGCGCAGGATGCGCTCGTGTCTCGACGCTGCCGGTCACTGCCATTGCATCCACCTCCGTTGAGCCTCTGAACTTGAATCATGCCGCGACCGGCCCAGGGCGCGCGGTGGGGTATTGGTTAAGGTGGGATGGGGTACAGTCACGGCTCTGGCGCGCGCCTATAGCTCAGTCCGGATAGAGCGTCTGACTACGGATCAGAAGGTCGGGGGTTCAAATCCTCCTGGGCGCGCCAGCCAGATCAATAGCAGAGATTAGTGCCGCTTCGACTCTCCGGTGCGCCGCAGTTATCCGCCGTCCACACACACCGAGGTTGCCGGACGCTGGGACAGCAGGTGCGCGCCTCTCGAACAGCTCCGGTGGAAGTGGCTCATCATCTCCGCGCCGTTGCCCAACTACTAGGCGAATGTCCCGCAGTTCAGGCATTGCCTGGAGGATCCGCCGGACCGCCAGCCGGCGGCGCTCAGGGAGCAGGCCCCAGGAGTCCTGGAGGGGCCTCGTAGATGAAGACCGCCCACTTCAGTGATGCCCCGGCCTTGACGGTCAGGCTCACTGGCCCGCCAGCGCCGCCTGACGTGCCACTTCCGCCGGCTAAGGTGACCGGGCCCGAGCATTGGCCAGTCACGAAATCACCGTCGAACGTGCTGTTGTCCCCCGCAAAGGTGACGGTGTCGCCAATAACACCTGAGCCGCATCCATCGGCGATATAGAGCATGTCGTTCGGGGCCCACGTAAACGTAGGAAGGGTTGCCGGCCCGGTGCCGTAGGTCAACGGGACCAGCACCGTAGCACCGGGAGGCGCTACCCCCGGGGCCAGTGAGGGCGCGGGACTGGACGACGTGGTCGACGTCGGGATGGGGGGAATGATGACCCACGACGATGTGGAAGGAAATTCATAAACAAGGACCACCCAGTTGACTGACGCCTCGGTCTTTACGCGGAGGCTGATGGTTGACTGCGACGGAGCCGGCGTAGTGGTCGATCGATAGATGTGACGGTTCAATATCCCTCCACCGCCATTCGACATCTCAGATCCGGCGCTCGCCCCTTTCGGATTAGAGCACCCATCGACCAGGAAGTTACTCCAACCCCCGGAGGTGTCAAAGACGCGGTTCGCGACGAGAGCCATGGTAGTTGCAATAGTCGTTGGGTGGTCTGAGATGCAACCGTACTCATACCCCAGTGCTTCGTTAGGGCCCAACACGACTGTTGGGAGCGTCTTCGGCCCTGTGCCATATGTGACTGGGATCAGCACTTTGATGCCGTGCGCATACGTGGGGACCGACGGGCGGAACGGAGGGGTCGGTCCGACCATGGGCGATGACGAGGACTGGCCGCCTGGAATCAGTGAACCGACATCGTGATGACCATTCAACTCGACAGCGAATGCCGCGACCCCGGCTGCGACGACGGCAATGCCCGCAGCGCCGGCAAAGAGATTGAGCAGCCTCCGTCCCGTGCGGGCGGTCCCCGGTTTGAATGCAGCGAGTTGCCCTGGCAGACCCTGCGCTTTGATCTCCTCGAAAAACGACTGCAGTCTCGTGTCCAAGGAATCGATGTCAGGCATCCCCAAGCTCCTTTCGCAGCGTGGCAAGTCCGCGTGCCACATGGGTGCGCACCGTGCCCGGGCGGCAGCCCATGAGAGCGGCACATTCGTCAACGGAGTAACCGTGCCCAAAGGTGAGGGTGATCGCCACACGCTGCTTGAGCGACAGCTTCCGATACGCGCCATCCAGGTCGATGTCGTTGATCGGGACGCTTGAGCCGTCGTTCCGAGGGGATCCGTCGCGCTCGAGCAGGTCAAGCGGCGGCCAGCCACGGGAGCGGAGATACCGACGCCTGCTGATGCAGTGGTTGACGCACACGCGCGTGAGCCATCGGCTTGCGTGGTCGGAGCGCGAGAGCGAGTCCCAGGATCTCCACGCTTTGACCAAGGTCTCCTGGACGGCATCCTGCGCCTCGCCCTCGTCGCGAAGGATTGAACGAGCCAGGGCGCAGAGCCGCTCGGTGTCGCGGCCGACGATCTCGTCGAAGGCCCGCTCGCGGGACTCGCTCGTCGACAGCCCGGTTGCCGAGGCGATCACATCGTTCCTAACGCAACTCGAGGCTGTTTTGCTGACATACGGAGGCAAACAAGCGAGGCGGCTAGGCTCGGGTCGGAGTCGACCGTCGAGGTTGGGTTTTGAGCCCGGCGGTGCCTATATACCCGTGATGGACCTCTCTGTCGCCACAGCGGCGTCTCGCGTGAAGTCCGCCGCCGCGGTGGGCCGTCAGGATCCCGACGAACGGGTGGCAACGATCTACGCCACCAACTATCAGCAGCTGGTAGGGCTGGCGACGATGCTGACCGGCGGTCGTGCCCTAGGCGAGGAGATCGCACAGGAGACCTTCGTGATCGCGCTGCGACAGGAGCGGCGCAAGCCTGGCTACCTCGCCGACCCGGTCTGGCCGTGGCTTCGCATCACGGCAGTGCGCCTGGCCGCCCGGAGCCGCCAGCGCTCCCTGCGTGAGGCGCTGATGTACCGGTTGCGAGGCGCGGAGCCAGAGCCGTCGAAGGCGTGGGACGTCGAGACCATCGACATCGTTCGAGCACTCCGTCGCCTCCCCTCGAGAATGCGACTGTGCGTGATCCTGAGTCACGTCGAGGACCAGAGCACGATCTCGATCGCGGCCATGCTCGGATGTTCCTCGCAAAACGTCGATGCCCAGTTGCGCAAGGGAAGGGAGCGACTCCGGGCGCTCCTCGGCGAACGCTACATCCTGGACGAGGACTAAGGGACTGCCGTGAACGACCTTCTCCGTTACGGCGCACTCTCACGCCGACTGAAGCGTGCCACTGCCCAGGTCGCGCAGACCACGCCGCTCCGGCTTGCGATTGCGCAGCCTTTGACAGGGCGTGAGTCCGGCACGGCGAAAAGACAGCGATCGCGGCGCGTGGCGCGCTCACGCATCGGGATTACAGTCGCAGTGGGCCTCGGCGTGGCTCTCGCCGGTGGCACGACGTACGCGGGCATCACGCTTCTGCAGTCGGTGACGCAAGGTGATCCTGGGGCGGCAGCGGTGTATCGGCAGAACCTCGGAGAAACACTCGCCCTGTCGCAGACCCGCGACGGGGTCACCCTGACGATCGAGCGGGCATATGCAGACGTCAACCGCGTGATGATCACGTACGCGGTAAACCCACACTCGAGCACGTTGATATATAGCGGTTTTGCGGCCCCCAGCGGTCAGCCCGCCGTGAGCGATTCGCACGGGCAGACCTTGGCCGGGTATGACGCGTACTTCCAGACAGACCCTCAGACCAACGACTCGGTTGGCATCATCAAATACGACGCCGAGTCGATCCCCGCAACCGTCCGAGAGCTCGCGCTCACGGTCACCGTGCCCGGTCTGCACATGGAGAACCGGACCGGTTCAAATCTCGCCGGACCCTATGACTTCCATTTCGTCGTTCCCGTGTCAGCTGGGCAGACCACAACCGTGGACAGAACGATCGCCGTCCACGGGGTCGGGGTCACCCTCGACAGGGTGGTAGCGAGTCCATCGGAGACGCGGATCTACCTACGAGCCTCGGTAGGTTTCTCTCCGGATGAGCCGTACTTGACTGCCCGCATCACGGGTAAAGGCTACGACTCGAGAGCGGGCGTGATCACAGACCCGACGGACCTCGTTGAAATGGGCATCACGCTCCAGGCACCGAATGGCGAGGAAATAGAGACGTTCAACAACACGCTGTACGGGAAGCGGGGGAGCTTCACCTTGACGATCGACAGCATCGGCAGCAGCGACCGAATCGTCGGTCCGTGGGTGTTCCACTTCGTCGTCCCCTAATGCGCAAGCGACCCAAGACCCTCGTGATGTCTGGCGGGGCCGGCTATCGGGGCGTGAAACGCGATATCGACGCTATAGCCGAGCGCGACATTGCCTGAAGATCTGCATATCGGCATCCTGTGGCGCGGCGACCGCAGCGCACGACCGTCGGCGCCGGATCCCGGGCACGGGCTCGCACCTCTCTATGAAGCGTTCGAGCAGCACCCGCTGACACTCCGACCCGTGGTGTTCGAAGACACCGCCTTCGACGACGTTCGCGAAGCAGTGCGTCAACATTGCTTCGGTTGGCCCCATCCTGAATTGGATTGACCCAGACGAGCACACCGTCGAGTGCAAGCAACTCGTTCACAGAAGCAGCAGCGCGCGGGATATGGGCGTCCGCAAACCCGACGGTGATCTTGCAGCTCGGAACCAAGGAAGTTCTCTTCGCGACTCGGAGCATCGGCTGGGGTGTCGACACGGAGCTGTATCGCACGCCCGAGGAGTTAGCGCAGCGTTTTGCGCCATGGCTGGGCGAGCGCGGCCGGCTCGTGCTGAAGCAGGCCAGAGGTGATGGCGGGAATGGCGTGTGGAGGGTCGAGCTGACGGACCCAAAGGCGGCGCCTGGTCGCGACGCGACAGTCCGTGTCTTTGACGCCAGGTGGAATGGGTCCCGCGGATGAAGGAAGTGCTCGGAGTGGATCGCGATGCGCTCCCGGTCACCTGGGACGCGGACTTCCTTTACGGTCCGAAGACAGCTGCCGGTGAGGACACCTACGTGCTCTGTGAGGTCAACGTCAGTGCGGTATGGCCATTTCCGCCGATGGCGGCGGCCACAATCGCCGCGGCCGCACTGGCGCGGACGCGGGACTCCAAGCGCCGGCGCGAGGCAGCGAGCGCTGAGCAAGCCGTCCCGACGACGCCACTCGATTCACCCTAAGCTGGTCTCATGAGGGATGACCACAGATGAGCGGAATCGGTCTCACCTTCCTGTGGTTCCCGATTCTGTTCGGCCTCGTCTGGATTGCCGCTCTTGTCTACTGGATCGTGGTCATCGTCGAGGTCTCGAACATCTCTGACATGCAGTTCCGCGCGGCCGGCAGCGAGAAGGTCGTGTGGCTGCTGATCGTGATCCTGGGCGGGATCATCGGGTCCCTCGTCTGGCGGTTCGCGAAGCGCGATGAGGTCATGCGGTACCGGGGCGCCGTCCCGCCGCCGCCCCCCGGCTGGTACCCCGAGGGTGCCACGGGAACGCTTCGTTGGTGGGACGGTTACCGGTGGACCGAGATCCGTCATTTCCCTCCTCCGACCAGTTAGCAGGAAGCGCGTAACCAACTCTCGTCCGGCCCGTTTGAACGAGCGCTCCTGCACACATTTCACCGGAGGGTTCCCCCAGTGACCCGGGTCCTCAAGCTCGCGGCAGCAGCCACCGGCGCCGCAGTCATCGCAAGCGCAGCATTCCTTGTCCACCCGCGTTCAGGAGCCCGCCGCCGGGCAGCCGCGCGGCGCGCGACCGTCGGGGTGGCGAACCTCGTCGGGTCGGCGGTCGACAAGCGTCCGCGCCGTTCGGGGACGGCCGGCTGGGATGAGACGCTCGCCAACCGCGTCCGTGCTGCTCTCTCCATGGGATTCGGCGACCTCGCGACGGGCCTCGAGATCCGCGCCAACCGCGGCGTGATCACGCTTCGCGGCGAGGTCGACGAGCTGACCGACATCACCCGCTTCGAGACCGCGGTTCGCGAGGTCGGCGATGTGGTCGACGTCGACAACCTGCTCCGGCTTCGCATGCGCGACTGGCGTCCCCGCGTCCTCACGGCGTAGCCGAAGCACCGATCGATGGGCGACACTCCGCTGGTGTCGCTGGCTTTCGCCCCGCCACTCGAGCCGATGCTGGCGCGAGCAGCTCCAGACATCCCACGGGAAGGGACCTGGCTCTACGAGCCGAAGTGGGACGGATTCCGGGCGATCGTGTTCCGCGACGGCCCCACCGTGCACATCGCGAGCCGGAACGCCCTCGCCCTCGAGCGGTACTTCCCCGAACTCATCGAGCCGCTGAAGGCGGCGCTCCCTGAGCGCTCCATCGTTGACGGCGAGGTGGTGATCGCGACCGACCACGGCCTGGACTTCGATGCGCTCCAGCAGCGCATCCATCCCGCGGCATCCCGGGTACGAATGCTCTCCGAGAAGACGCCCGCGTCCGTGGTCCTCTTCGACCTGTTGGGACTGGACGACGATGACCTGCGCGAGCGGCCCCTCACCGAGCGGCGCGGCGGGTTGATGCGGGCCGTCGCGAGCAGCGCCACGGTCGGGGTCACGCCCCAGACGACCGACCCGGATGAGGCGGCGACCTGGTTCACCCGCTACGAGGGGGCCGGGCTCGACGGCGTCGTGGCCAAGGAACCCTCGGGGACGTATCGCCCCGGCGAACGCCGCTGGGTGAAGGTCAAGCACCTGCGCACCGTCGATTGCGTGGTCGGCGGGTACCGTCTTGCCAAGGACGGCAAGGGCATCGGGTCGTTGCTCCTCGGCCTCTACGACACCGACGGCGCGCTCCACCACGTCGGACACACCTCGTCGTTCGACGCCGCCGAGCGTCGCGCGATCCTCGCAAAACTCCAGCCGCTGGTCGGAGGTGACAGCTTCGGGCAGGGTCGAACCCCGGGCGGCCCGAGCCGCTGGCAGAGATCCGCCGACAGCGCCTGGACGCCGGTGCGTTCGGAACTGGTCTGCGAAGTGTCCTTCGACCACCTGCAGAGCGGCCGCTTCCGCCACGCATCCCGTTTCCTCCGCTGGCGGCCGGACAGGGATCCGCGCTCCTGTGACTTCGATCAGCTGTCGCCGCCGGAAGAGTTCTCGCTCGACGACATCCTGGTCACTCGGGGTTGATGCGTCCCGCGCGCGACGACCCCGCAATGAGCGTAGAGTGCCGGCGCGGTCATGGCCGGTACTGATTACAGCTCGTACCTGCGCATCGACGAGCTTCTCAACCTGCAGCACCCTCTCACCGAGGGCGCGCATGACGAGATGCTTTTCGTGGTCATCCATCAGGCCTACGAGCTCTGGTTCAAGCTGATCCTTCACGAGCTGGTTCACGCAGTCGCTGAGCTGCAGGCAGGCCGTCCGCAGGGAGCGATGGCACCGCTCCACCGGACGGTCTGCGTCGACGAGTTGCTGATCGCACAATTGCGCGTGCTCGAAACCCTGACGCCGGAGGGATTTCTCGAATTCCGAGACCCGCTCAAACCTGCCTCCGGACTGCAGTCCGGCCAGTTTCGCGCCATCGAGGTTCTCGGCGGCCTCGATGGGGCCACCCCGGCGGGCACTTCGCCACTCTCAGATCACGACCAGGAAGAGTTGCGCCGTCGTGCAGGTCTACCGACGCTCTTCACCGCGCTCTGCGCGTCGATGCGCGCGCAGGGGCTCGACGCGCCCGTTGGCGACAGCCCTGAGCTGCGCGAGCGTCGCATCGAGGCGCTGGCGACGCTGTACCGCGACCACACGACCCCGGATCGCGCGGTTCTCCACCGCGTGTGCGAACTGCTCCTCGACCACGACGAGGCGATCGCGCGCTGGCGCTTTCATCATTCGCTCATGGCGGCGCGCGAGATCGGTTCCCGACCTGGCACCGGTGGTGGCGGCGTCGCGTATCTCGAGAGCACCATCGCGCGGCGATTCTTCCCCGAGCTCTGGGAGGTCAGGAACCGCCTGTGAGCCTGCAACTTCCAGACAATCTCGACCGAAACGCATGCGCCGCGCTGGACGCTGGTGATCCGCTCGCGATGTTTCGCGATCGCTTCCTCAATGACGGCTCGACGATCTACCTGGATGGTAATTCCATGGGGCGACTGCCCAAAGCCGCCATCGCGCGGCTGCAGGAGATGGCCGAGCACGAATGGGGGACGATCCTCGTGCGTGGCTGGACCGAGTCGGGGTGGATGGAATCGCCGTTCCGAGTCGGCGATCGCATCGGTGAGCTGATCGGCGCGTCGGCGGGCGAGGTGCTGGTCGCCGACACAACATCCGTGGGCCTGTTCCGGCTGATGACCTCGGTCCTGCGCGCCCGACCGCAGCGACGCGTCATCGTGACCGAGAAGAGCAACTTCCCGACCGACCTGTACATCGCCCAGGGCGTCGCCGAACTCCTGGGCTGCGAGGTTCGCGCAGTCGAGCGGGGTGCGCTCAGCAATGCGCTGGACAGCGACACCGCCCTGCTCATGCTGACCGAGGTTGACTTCCGCTCCGGCGAGCGCCACGACATGGGCGCGCTCACCGCGGCGGCCCATGCCGCCGGAGCGCTGACGCTCTGGGACCTCTCGCACTCGGCGGGTGCCGTCGAAGTTCGGCTCAATCATCACCGAGTCGACCTGGCGGTTGGCTGTGGCTACAAGTACCTCAATGGTGGACCCGGGTCCCCGGCGTACGTGTACGTAGCGAGCGCGCTCCAGGAGGAGCTGCGCAACCCGATCCAGGGATGGCTCGGCCACGACAATCCATTCCTCTTCGACTCCGAATATCGCCGCGCGCCGGGAATGCGGGGCTGGATGAGCGGGTCGCCTCCGGTGCTTGCGATCGGGGCACTCGCCGTGGGCATCGACATCCACCTCGAGGCCGGGGCTCGCGCCGTGGGGGAGAAGGCGGGATTGCTCACCGAGGTCTTCATCCGTCTTGCACGCGCGCGCCTTGACCCGCTCGGATTCGTGGTTGCCACGCCGGCGTCAACCGACCGTCGCGGTGCTCAGGTATCGCTCCGGCACATCGACGGGCGCGCGATCATGCGCGCCGTGGCCGACCGCGGCGTTATCGGCGACTTCCGTCCGCCGGATTTGTGCCGCTTCGGACTGGCTCCTCTCTACACGCACTTCGTCGACCTCTGGGACGCGGTCGAGCGAGTCGCGCAGGTTGTCGAAAGCGGCATGAACCGGCAGCAGCAGTATCGCGAAGAGGTTGCGATCCCCTGAGCTCAGCTCGACGGCGGCGGGGAGTACACCCCGATCGGCTTGAACACGTACGGCGTGACTATGCACGCCCCGCTCTCCTGGCAGGTCCTGAAACCGAAGATGATCTGCAGATAGCCCACGCCGGTGCGGAGCGTCTGGAACGACCAGACCTCGGCGCCCGGGAATCCGCAGATTTGCTTCAGGTGGCATGGAGGATCGGCGGTTTTCACGAGGATGCCGGCACTCTCTGACTCGACGGTCTCACCGAGCCCGGGCAGCAGCACCACCTCGACGGTCGTACCCAGCGGCACACGAACCTGCGCGGTGGTCCTGGGTTGGATCACAAGGATGGATCCGTCCCGCCCCTGCAAGTCGGAGACCACCGGCACCTCCGTCGGTCGGACGACGACCGGCTGGGGGCGGGTCACGTAGAGCACCACTGTGATGACCGCGCCGAGCGCAATCGGTATGAGCACGGCTGCTGTGATCAGCAACCATCGCAGCGGCGAGGCCGGCCTCGATCCGCCGGTCAGCGTCGAGTCGTCTCGCGAGGTGCGCGCCATGCTGAGAAGAATGACCAGGCAACGATGAGCACCACCATCGCGATGATGATCCAGAGCGCGTAATTGCTGATCGTCTGGGCCACGGTCACCGCGGGCTGGCCGATCGCAAACCCCGCGCCGACGATGAGCCCGATGTAGGCGAGCGTGCCGATCAGGTCGGCAATGATGAAGACGATGAACGGCATCCCGGCCTCGCCGGCCGCCATGTAGAAGAACAACGTGGGGGCAGGCAGCAAGGGCGCGCACACGATGGTCCACACCCCGTATTTCTTGAAGAAGCGCTCGCCTCTCGCAGCTCGTTTGCGCCAGCGCGGATCGGTGTCGCTCAGGTAGTTGATGATGCTGCGCCCATATCGTTTCCCGGCCCAGAAGAAGAACGGGTCGGTCAGCATCGAGATCGGGATCGGCGCAATCAGCGCCAGCAACAGTGGAACTCTCCCGACCCGCACGAAACCACCCGATGCAACCATCGATGCGATGCTCCCGCGGAGTGCGCTGAGCAGCACCGGGTTGCGGCCGAGGAGCAGCGGTGTGAGCGGCAGGCCTACGTACGAGTAGATCGTGCTGGCGATGATCGGCCCGACGCAGAGGACGTCCTTGACGCCGATGCGAGGACGCGGTCGTTGCGGCTCCGCCGTGTGGTCGACGACCAGCGTTTCGCTGTCCATGAACCCATTGTCACCCCTCTCCCGAGAGGACGCCGTCAGGCGACGTCGCGGATCGGTGTCTCGAGGGCGACCGCGGGTTCCCCCTTCCGGCTCTGGCCGATCAGGAGGAGCACCACCGCGCCGACGATCAGGGTGGCGGCCACGATCGTCATCGGGGTCACCTGCTCGCCCAGCACCACCGCCCCGAGAGCGACTGCCACGACCGGGTTCACGAATGCATAGGTCGATGCTGCGGTGACCGAGACGTGGTGGAGAAGCCAGATGTAGGCGACATAACCGACCAAAGCGCCGATGAGCACGAGATAGATGAAGGCCGCGATCGAGGCGGAGGAGATGGTGCCCAGGTGCACGCGACCAAGCTCCCCGGTGGCGACGCCCGCGACGCCGAGGAGCAAACCGCCGGCGATCATCTCCATAGCGATCGCGGTGAGCGGCTGCCTGGGTGACGGTGCCTTGGGTGCGTAGAGCGAGCCGAGCGCCCAGAGGACGGGGGCCAGCAGCACGACGAGCGTCTGCCAGTGCCCCGATCCGCTGCCACCCGGACGGACAAGCAGGACGATCCCGGCGAGGCCGAGTGCGATGCCGATCGCTGCTGTCCAGTTGATCCACCGGCCGCCGAACGCCGGCGCGAACAGGGCCATCCAGAGCGGCACCGTGGCGATGATCAGCGCGACGAACCCGCTCGGGAGGTACTGCTCACCCCAGGCGACCCCGCCGTTGCCGAAGAGCAGCAGGCACGCCCCGATGATCAGGGCTGACCGCCAGTGGATCCTGGTGAGCCGCTCGCGGGGCGCTCCCGGGCGGTGGGTGAACGCGAGGAGCAGCAACCCTGCGAGCACGAATCGCGCGGACGACATGAGCAGCGCGGGGATGGTCTCGCTGGCGATGTGAATCGTCAGGTACGTCGAACCCCAGATGACGTACACCGCGGCAAAGGCGATCACGATCTGAGCGCGAGATGCCTGAGGACGGGGGATCAGGGGCGTAGACACGTTCTGTGTCATTTGTTATGATACAAAGCGATGAACGTACCGATACGTTATCACATCACCGGACGGCGGGCGTCTGAGATCGCGGAGAGCGTCGAGCGCGGGATTCGCGAGGGCGAGCTCACCGCCGGAACCCGCCTGCCGACCGTCCGATCGCTGGCCTCCCATCGCGGGATCAGCACCGCGACCGTGGCATCCGCTTACCGCGAGTTGCGCCGGCGCGGGCTCGTGGCCGGTGCCGGCCGACTCGGAACCACGATCGCGCCGCGCGTGCCCCCGTCGCCGCGGGGCAGGCCGATCGTCCCCGCCGGTGTCGTCGATCTGCTCTCCGGTAACCCCGACCCTGCACTCCTGCCCGACCTCGGAGCCGCATTCGCCTCGCTGCCGCACGCGCCGGTGC